>Ga0206936_1008_pt1 | contig 67182 bp, 64 predicted proteins | sample Alteio_BWOrgHeat_14_FD_152922 | JGI IMG/M metagenome (GOLD analysis project Ga0206936, IMG submission 152922) | Enriched cells from forest soil in Barre Woods Harvard Forest LTER site, Petersham, Massachusetts, United States -... | ecosystem: Environmental > Terrestrial > Soil > Temperate forest >... | reverse complement strand
AAAACTTATGATAAAATAAATAGTACATTATCAGATTCAACTTTGAATGTAACAAATAATATAACTGAGAGCATAACAGATAAAACAATTTATACAGGTCCAAGAGGAGGACGATATCATTATAGTAAAAGTGGAAAGAAGGTTTATGAAAAGAAATAAATACTAATCTTATACTTTGAAATAAAATGTTTTGCTTACTTTTCGATTTAGTAGCATTATTTATAAATGGATACCTTGACAAAGTAATTAAATAATAATTTAGTAATGAAAAAAATAATATCAATAATGATATTAGGAGGAATATTCTCACTCTATGCGTGTGCACCAAATACAGCGGAAAAGTCTGCAATTGAAAAAGCGAAAGCGGACTCTGTAAAAGCAATTGAAAATGCCTCTAAAGCAACTAAAGAAGCGGCTACACAAAATAATAATAAACAACTAAATATTGCAACTCCCCCTAATAGTACTGCAACACCTAACGTAATTAACAATCAACAAACAAATAAAAATCATATAAGAGTAGGATGTATTTGCCGGGATGGCTCACATAGTAATGCTACAGGTAGAGGAGCCTGTTCACATCATGGAGGAGTGGACCATTGGTTATATGAGGATGATAAATAATGAAATAGCAGTAAAATGATTCGGAATAATGAGAACTCCTTATTAGAAAAGCAATATAGACTTGCAATAGAAGCTCGTGATAAATTAAATGATAATTTTCATAAATGGATGACATATTATTATGTTGCAAATGGAGCTATTTTAGTTGCAATCACATCACTAGCTAGTAAATCTCTAGCAGACAGAGGCATTCTTGTTTTATCACTTATTGGTGTTTTTGTTTGCATATTGTGGAATTTGTCTTGTAAGGGCTATTCATACTGGTCTAAAAGCTGGATAGATATTGTAATAAAGTTGGAAGAAAATATTATAAAGAATAACTGGAAGAAATTCGGTGTTTATTCAGTTTTTTCAAAATCAGTTGCAGATAAGGAGGATATCTCCTGGAAACCAAATAAAGCTGCTAATATTTCAACACCTAAGTTGACTTTATTTTTTTCCTTGTTTTCTCTTGTTTGCTGGATTGTTTTTTCTATTTGGGAATTTTATAAAATGTATTCTTTCCATCATCTATGGTTATTAACTTCAGGGGCAGTTATTATACTAATAGTTTACTTCCTTTTACCTAGATTTGTAAAAAGCAGAAAAGATGAGAAAGATGGTGGACATAAACTTATTTGATAATTAAAAAACAAAAGAATTATGGCAATAGCAAAATTTAATATATTTAAATACATATCACAAGAAAAAATTGAAGAACAGAAATCTATTTTTCAAAAAAGATTTCTGTTGCCACTAAACGAAACTAAACTAGTTCCAATAAAAGGTGATGAGAGAAAAGCATATTTATATTTCATTTACAATCAAAAAAGATTAGGAAGATTAACTTTCAATTTTAATGGGAAATTATCTGCTTCAAAACCTTTGCTAGATGGATGGGATAAAATAAGAAAATGTTTGAATGAGGAGTTAGTCCCTTTATTAGAGAAAAAATATCCTCAATTTAATATTAGTTGGGAAGACAGAACAGGGCTTATTGCATTTTTACGCAAAAAAGCAAACGATCCAAATCCTGATTATAAAATAACATTTGACTTCAATCTTTCAACTGGAAACTGGAATTTGAAGGATGAATATTTAAAGAAAGATGAATTGAAAGAGAAAATGAAAAAAGCAAATAAAAAATAAACAGGGCAAGGTATACCGTATATATTGAAAAAAATGCTATAAAATAATGGCGGTAAAACGGACATGTTGACTTTTTCAACCTTCCAATATGCTTGAAATAGTAGAAAAAAAACTAAAAATGATAAATCTAATAATGGCTAAATCTACAAGAATTAAGGAAGTAAAACGTACCTGCCTGATTTTATCCTCTTTATATTAAACTAGTATTTAATAAAAATGAAATTATTATTAACATCTTTCGGAACCTCTCATTTAAAAGGGAGGGAGATTAACAATTCTGATATATTTTATCGGATGCCTCCAGTTTCAATGTCAAACATTAATCAAAGTTTTATGCCAGATTATGCAATGTTGCTTTTAGCTGATCAAATAATAATTGATATAAAAACCTATGATAGATTAATGACAGATCATCACAGTATGTTTGGAAATGTTGCTTTAATGATAAAGGCATTATATTATGAAGGTTTTGTAACAATAAAAGATTTTGATGAGACAATTAAAGACAATCACCAAATACTAGAAAAAATGTTATCTCATGATCTCAAAGAATTAGATTTTTGGATTGACCCATTGAAAGAGTCAATTTCAACTTGGCAAGAATTCGTGCTAAAATATAGAGAGAACTTTAGAAATGGATTTATTAATGAGAAATTAAATGATGAAACTTCTACCAGTGAAGAACGAGAAAAATATCAAATAATGTTTCATCAATTAGGTGGATGGATACATTCAATGAGTAGTATGATGCATCATTCACCTATCCTTTCCCATGAATTATTAAATGAAGTTTTGAATTCGTCAAGTAAACGAAAAAAAGCACAATTTCGTGAATCATTAAAACAACATCTTTCTGAATATCTATCATATATTAATGGGAACTTGTTATTAAGTAATATTTATGAAACAGGTTTTCATGATTGGAATGATTTTGAGCCTTTTTATCATGAGAAATTTATGCGGTTGGGGAGGGAATCTTATCCTGGTGAAATCGAAATTAAGAATGTGAAAAAGCTTTTTGAGATTTCATTTCCAGAATTCACTTTTTGGCATCCTGATAACATTATCAAAGCATTAAAGGATAAAAGAATTAGCGAATTACGAAACTTGATAGATTCTGCAAGTAAAGGTGAAGTCGAATTTGATAAAGAGTTTGCAAATAGAGTTCTTAGTGAGGTTTTTAAAATTGAAACTAATATAGGTAAATTTAGAAATATAGTATCATATGCGACTATGCCATTAGGATTTATACCAATATTTGGTACACCAATTCAAAAAGCTGTTGAAGAAGTAATAGCTCAACCGATGGAACATAAAAAACGAAAAGAATTTAAATGGTTTTATTTCATAAGCGAAATGGCAAGAAAAATGAAATACTAATTGAAATTCAAAATAAGATAACAACTAAATAAAAAAAATTAAAATTTATAATCACATAAACATTTAATTTATTTGTTCATGAATTTTGCTTTAGGAACTATAGCAACAATCAGAGTATATCGCCTCAACCCAGTGCAAGCAAAAACCCACCACCCTTAGTCAAGGGTTTTACTGTCTTTTTACTTGCACATCACACAGCCATCTCGCATGTTGTTTTTTCTGTCATACTTTTTGAGGTCAAAAAGACATGGCATTGCCTTCTGCACACACGATGCCATTTATGCCAGAAGAAAACAACGCAAAGCTATGTTAACATAATGCGGTATTATATTCAGCCGTAGTTGAAATATAATAGACATTATGTATAAATAGCCGCACAAAATCAGATAAAGAGGCGATATACTTGGATTAGCATCCGCCATTGTGATTGAAATTACGTTTTAAAAAATAGATGCTGTTCGAAATAAAATAACTACTCAATGGTAAATACCCAATTAGTACTGTAATAAAATAATAAAGGGAAGAATTTTTAATTCTTCCCTTTATACAAGAAAGCCTTTAGTCTTTCTTTTCTTTCACAACCTGCTTGATTTCTTTAAGAAAAGTTCCACTTGAATCAAAGATTACTTCCATGCCTTTCATTTCGGCTTCATAAGTTACAATACCTTTTGCATCGATAATTTTTGAGGCTTCTTTAATCTTGTGATCAGGGTAGTTCTTCAAAACATAGTCTCTTACCTTTTGAGGTAAGGCAGAAACTTCGATTTCGGATTCCACTTCTTTCAGATTTCCTTTTGAATCAAAAGTTGCTGAAGTCTCAATCTTGTTCAGGTCAAACTCAGCTTCAAAATCCGCATCTTCTTTTCCCCATTTCACATCTTTAACAGCCGGGTACAATTTGTTAAAGGAAGATGTTACAGCAGCAGGTACATCTTTGACATCCAGCTTCTGACCGACTGCAAAATTTGCAATCAGTACAATTATAATTAACACAAGAATTTTTTTCATTTTATTTATTATTTAAAGATTTATTATTATTTTTTTCAAATAAAACCCCCATCCAAATCTCGGACAAAATGAATGAGTTTAACCGAACTTAATTTCTGAATACGAGTATTTTACTTTGAATTCAAGAAACTTTTGAATTATGCAATTGGAGGTCTGAATATCTTTGAGAAATAATCAGATTGGTAAGCAGATTCGCCATAAACGGGCAATTTTTTATCAGCTATATCATTTTTACAAATTGCCATGGATTTTTTTTGAACTATAACTATATTCAGAATTTGTTGATGATGAAATTGAACAGGGATATGTGGTTTTTGATCATCTCCATTTTCATGCCTATCAAATAAACAATCGATGTTCAAAAGATGGTCAGTGACAAAATCAAATGGTGTCATATCTTTGTCTTCTGTGGCTTTGCAATGACGATACATATCAGGTAAATCAGTCAAACAGGAAAAATCCCCGCAGGGTAAGCACAAAACTCCAAACAAATAATAGGTTAAAATAAATATCGTTGTTATTTTTGTCACTGACTTTTTATATGATGCAAAGGTAATCAATAAAATTGAATCTAATGTATATTATAAATGAAACTCTATTCAACACCCCATCATCCATGTCACATTTAAGCGGCGGGATTTTATTTTCAGGATTTATCATTTTCTTCATAAAAAACAGATCCACTTCTCAATGGGACTTCCAAACCTATCCTCTTTAAATCTACTGGGTGCAAATATGGAATTAATATATGAGATACGCAAAAAAGAACAGTCGCACTATCACAACGGGATTGTTCAATCATGAAAAAACTACTTTTCTTTTGTATGAATATACAATAAGTTTTCTGATTTAATTGTAATTTAGCTGCCTTGATAATTAATAAACTATGAAAATTAAAACCATGTTACTAATCGTCGCAAGTTCGTTACTGTTTTCTTGCGGCAGCAAACCAAAACAGGTGGAAACGATTGCTACAAAAGATAGTTGTAATGACAGTTGCAAGCAAATATTGTCCTGCAAGCTAACCACGCCTGAAATGGATAAGCGAAAAGCTACTGTATTGAAAAGTTTACGGAAACAAATTATGGAAAAGAAGGAATTGCCGAACGGTTACGCTTACAAATTTATCGGTAATGATAAAATGATTGACGAGCTAACGGATTTTGCAAAAACAGAAAGGCATTGTTGTGATTTTTTTACTTTTAATATTGCAATCACTGGAGATTCTACCTTTTTATGGCTTCAAATAACCGGACCTAAAGAGGCAAAGGAATTTATCATTACAGAATTGGAATTATAAAACAAATCCCCAAAGTGCGGATTATAAGCGAGATCGCTGAAAAATGAATAGAGTGAGTACAAACTAACTACTATATAATAAAACAAAAATTATGGAGCAACAAAAAGAAAACTCAAGTAATCCGGTTATATGGTTTGAAATTCATGTAGACGACCTTAGCAGAGCACAAAAATTTTATGAAACGGTTTTGGAGATTAAAATGAAAAACATGTCTGACCCCGACAATACACATATTAAAATGGTAGCATTTCCCATGAAAACGAATGCTCCAAACGCAAGTGGTTGGCTTGCTCAAATATAGGGTGTAAAAGCTGGTGGCGACAGTACAATTGTTTACTTTGACAGTATAGATTGTTCTAAAGAAGAGGCAAGGGTAGAAAAAGCAGGAGGAAAAGTATTTAAAGAAAAAATGTCTGTCGGAGATTATGGATTTATATCATTATGTATAGACAGCGAAGGGAATATGTTTGGCATACATTAATGAAATAATGGCACCAACAATTAAAATCAAACGACAATGAGAAAATTAAAATTACAAATACAAATGTCCTTATTCGGATATGTTGCACGAGCAAATGGAGACTTGGGAAGCATTAAATTACTCAGCTTTTATATAAATTTTCTCTTAAATTTTCAAGTGCTTCAATTGTAAGAGGTTTATTCAATAACATTTCGACATACTTATTTTCATTTGCTTTCATAATATCCTCCTCATTTAACGAAGAAGTAAGCATAATAATTTTAATGTTTTTTTTGAGGTTGTCATGAAAAGTTTCAAAAGATTCCAAAAAATCAAACCCATCAGTAATAGGCATCCGAATATCAAGAAAAATTAATTCAGGAATTTTCTTGTTTATCTTAAATTCATTAAATAAAAATTCCAGCGCTTCATCTGCTGAATCCTTAACAATTATATGCTTAGCAAAACTATCAATTTGAATAAGTTTTGTATTTAATATATTATCTATTTCATTGTCATCAACCAACAAGACAGTTTCTAAGAAGTAGTTCATAATCAGGTTTTATTTGGTAAATTATTTGGTATTTCAATTTTAAATTTCGTTCCCTTTTCAAATTCAGATTCAACCTGGATTGTTCCGCCTAATTTTTCAACACATTCTTTTGCGATATACAATCCAAGACCAGAGCCATTTGAAATAGTTGTAGCTCTATAAAACATATTATAGATTTCTGAAAGATATTCAGGTTTGATTCCGATTCCATTATCTGATATTTCGAGAAATAATTTTTCATCATTAATAATTGCATTTATATGAATAAAAGAATCGCCATATTTTTTTTTAGAATATTTAAGTGCATTAGAAATAAGGTTATTAACAATTATTTTAATTCTTGTGGAATCGGAAAAGAGAAGGGTATCTGCCTTTATATTTATTTGTTTATCAAAAGAAAACCCATTTTGATAATAATTTGAATTTTCAAAGGCGTCATCGATTATTTTTTCCAGGTTTATCTTTTGGAAATTAATTTTATTACGCGAGTTCCTTGAATAATCAAGAATTTCCCTTAATGTTTCATCCATTTTAAAAACACTTCGGTTAATTAAATTCAATATTTCCTTGTTTTCTTCATTCTCACCATCGTGCTTAACTATATTAAATAATCCCATAACGGAGGTCAGCGGGGATCTCAATTCATGAGAAATACTATAGACAAAACGATCTAATTCAACGTTTATCTTTTTCAATTCGACATTATTTATCATTAAATCATCATCCATTTTTTTACGTAGTTTTTCTTTCTCAAAATTCTTCAGTGCAAATGAAATATCCCCTGTCGCCTCTTCTAATAAATTGATTTCTTGTTCATCAAAAAAGTTTTTAACGATTGATTGAAGCCCAAACACACCTATTACTTTACCATCATTTTTAATTGGTAAAGAAATGCTTGATTTTAAGTCATGTTGTATAGTTATTTCTTTTAGCGATTTAATTTCAGGGTCGTTCTGTAAATCATTTTTCACGTCATACTTTCCCGTCCTCAGCACCTTACCGGGAGTTGTATTCTTCAGTATTGGAGAACTAAAATCCTGTCCTGAAAATTTATTCAATTCTTTAACCACAAGTTCTTCTCCACGTATGCTCACCATATTCAGCTTACCATCCTCACCAAGCAAAGCAATCCAGGCAGTTCTAAATCCCCCTGTATCAACAGCAATATTACAGGCAGTATTCAAAAGTTCCTGCTTATTATCTATATGAACAATACTCTGATTAATATTGCTTAGGAAATTATAAAGGCGATTTGCTTTAACAATTTTTCGTTCCGCTTCCTTGCGTCTTGTTATATCAATCGAAAGAATAAAAATTCCTTCAGGTACTGGCTCAATGCTGAGTTCAAAATCTGCTTTACTTCCATTCGGGAATACAAACTCTGTTTCAAGATGCTCAGACACCCGCTCTTGCATGCACCTAGTCAATACTTTAAACAATTCGGTTTGTTCTATGCCCTGGTATTTTTCCATAAGAGATTGTCCGATCAACTCTTCTCTTGTGTAGTGACTATATTTTACCAGTGTATCATTCACATAAATATACTTCCAGTCAAAATCATGAATTTGTATACCTTCAAGCATATTATCAAGTGTACGGCGATAAAGTTTCTGGCTTGCTGCCAATTTGGCCTCGGCTTCTTTATACTCTGTAATATCCCTGCAAATTTTTGATGCACCTATAATGTTCCCAAGAGAATCTTTAATAGGTGAAATAGTTAGCGACACATAAATATTTTTTCCGTCTTTCCTAATTCGTTCAGTCTCATAATGTTCAACGCTTTCATTTTTCGCAATTTTTTCTATTATTTCATTTTCTTCATGTCGAAGATGAGAAGGAATAAGAATGGAAATATTCTTGCCGATTATTTCTTTAGAGGAATATCCAAAAACTTTTTCTGCACCGTGATTCCATGTGATGATAATTCCATCGAGGGTTTTACTGAGAATTGCATCATTAGAGGAATTCACAATTGACGCAAAGAGCATCCTTTGTTCTTCAAACTTCTTTCTTTCAGTAATATCAATAATAGCAGCGACCACCCATGTTCCTTCTACTGTTACAAGAGGATTCAAACCAATTTCAACTGGAAATTCTGTTCCATCTTTTCTCAAAGCATATAGCTCCCTTCCTGCACCCATTGCCCTTGCTTGAGGAGAAGAGAAAAACATGTTTCTGAAATCTGGATGACCCTCCCTATATCTTTGAGGAATGAGAATTTCCATGGATTGTCCGATTAATTCATTCCGTTTATAACCAAAAAGTTTTTCAACTTGACTATTCGTAAAGGCAATTTTACCCTCGTTGTTTACGAGAATCATTGCACTGGGTGCAGATTCTACAATAAGCTGAAAGGTTAGTTCGCTATGTTTATCTGATTTATTCATATAGGCTGACGGTAAATTTATAGACTGAAGGAGCAAGTTTAAGGTAATATTTTGGTTATAACGTGTCGGAAACTACGCAAAATTCATGTCGGAATTTACTATATAAATGTCAGTTTTCATCCAATAATTGGCTGGGTCTACGCAAAATTAAACCTTTTTAAAACTAGTAGATTGGTATAAAACTCTTGTATGACAATGGTTTTCGAATAAAATCCAATTTGTCAAAAAAATCAAGCCCAGATAGAGATGTAATAATCATCTTTTTTTATATTATGTTTGAACCGCAAAAAATACACAAATTACAGAAAGGAATATCCTGAAAATCCTTTAAAGAGTAGGGCGCGGCAACCGAAAAGCGAATGAGTAGGTGAAAAAATAAATCTAGGAAATAAAATGGCAACAAAATTAGTATGTGGTTCAAACAAAATTACAATTAAAAACACTGGAATAGGAGAAGGAACAACTAAAGAGGATGCTCTTGAAGATGCTCGTAAAGATGGAGATAGCCAAAACGCGGAAGAATATAAAACTTTAAAGTGTCCTAGTGAATGTCAGAAAAAAGACCCAGAAGATTTGACCGTGCCCGGATTAAGCTATGATTCTTCTGAGCCAAAGTATTCCCCACCCCGTAAAGGACGTCAAAAGTATTTTTGTGCAATAGAAAGAACTTCATCAACAGATATACATTGTGGTGAATAGTTCTAATAGGTAGCTGATTGATTAAGAAAAGAAATAGGAGTATCCCGAAAATCCTTTAAAGAGTAAGGCTTATTAAATTATTCTGGAAATGAAAACGACATTTAAAAAAATTATTCTTCTTGTTGTAATTTCAACTTTATTTGCATCATGCGGAAAGGATGGAGCTCCTGGTACAAATGGGACTAATGGAGCAACCGGTGCAACTGGTCCTACTGGAAATGCAAACGTATCTTCGTTAACATTCTTAAATTTTGCGTTAACAACCTCAGGTTCTTATTATGTTGCTACTCTTCCTGATTCAGCTATTACTCAATCTATTTTAGACAAAGGAGTTGTAAATTTATATTGGAGAACACCTTCTACTCAAGTATGGTATGCTATGCCATCGTCTGCTGGTTTTTTTAGCACTTCATTATATGACGTAAATGTATGGATGAATGCACCTGGAGGTTTAGATTTTAAAATTGAAGTAATTGCAGGCAATTAATTATTAATAATAAAAAATGAAAAAAAAATTAACAACTTTAATTCTAATTATTGGAATAGCTGCATTATTCAATTCTTGTGAGAATGATTTAGCAGCATGTATGACAATTAGCAATTCATCACCTTATGTGGGGGATGTTGTGACATTCTCTGATTGTTCTAATGGTGGCGGTTTTTTAGATAGTTCTGATCCAGCAAACTGGGTTTGGAATTTTGGCGATGGTAGTTCAGGAACAGGAAGCTCAGCAAGTCATACTTATACTACTTCTGGAAGTTATACTGTTACACTTACTGCTAAGGATGCTGATGGTGATGTAACAGGTACAACAAACCAAACAATTATAGTAAAAAACCCAACTGGTAATGTCACATTTTGGACTTCAAGTTATGTTGTTCAAAGTTATCCTATTGCTGTTACAGTAAATGGAAATACCAATTATGTAACATGGAATTACATTGGAACACCAGCTTGCAATTCTGCATATTGTGCAAACTTTAATTTACCTGAAGGAACATATTCGTATTCTGCTTATTCAAATGTGCCATGGAGTGGCTCTGGTAATTTTACAATTATTAAAGGTCAATGTCTCCAAATTGATTTATAAATTATATTAAAATAACAATGAAAAAGAAAAAATTTATTATTATCGTCATATTTTTGTTTATATTTAATTTAGTGCAACAAGGATTTGCACAACAACCTATTTACGTTGGAATTCCTAGGGCAAATTTCAATTTTTTTGCTTCAAGTCAACGAAATTCTGAATGGTGTTGGGCAGCTTCTCTCCAAATGATTTTCAATTATTACGGTATTAGTATTACTCAAGAACAAATAGTAGCTAGAAGCTATGGTGTTGGACCTGGAGGAAGTTTACCAAATTGGGCAGGAAGTCTTCAAATAATTACAACAAATTTAAATAATTGGAGTGTTGATAATAATGGAAGAAGATATGTAGTTAGAGCATCAATAAATTGGGGTGCCCCCTCGCCCTTATTTTTAATTCAGGAGCTAACTGCTCAGCGGCCTGTATTAATTGGATACAAGTCTGGTCCTGGTTCTAGTCATGCAGTTGTAATTACGGGTTGTAGTTATTTGCAAACTGGTAATGGACCTTTTATTCAATCAATAATTGTTCGTGACCCATGGCCAAATCAAGAAAATATAATAAATAGTGGAAGGGTAGAATATCCTGCTATTAATTTGGCTAGCGTTATTCAAGCTAATTGGTTTATTAGCATACAATAAAATCAATAGTTTGCTGAAACTTTTGATACATCCTTAAAGAAGTCAAATAATAAATATAGAAATCATTGAATCTTTAGTGAGAAAAGGAAATAGATAAAGAAAAAACAATATGAAAAAAGGAGTCTTTTTATTGCTGTTTGGTGTTATATTTTCATTCTATTCTTGCAGCACCAGTACTGATAAGAAAATTTCCCAATTAAAATCATCGATTGATTCAATAGAAACAGTAATAGCTAATGAAAAAACTACAATGGAATCTGGAACTCAACAAAATTATTCAATAGCCAATAGCTTTAATCTCAATAAGTACTAGCAAGGTAACACAATTAAAAAAAGAATAAAAAACATTTTCATTCAACAATTCCTGACCTTAAAGCATATATAATAATTCCCGAAGCATTTTTCACTCCAAGTTTCTTGATTAAGTCACTTTTAATACGTTCAATAGTTCTTTCGCCTGTTGGAATTTTATGTTTTCTGCAAAAAACTTCTGCTATTTCCTTTGAGGTTAATTCTTCACACATATATTCAATCACAAGAAGTTCATTATCGTCTAAGAATATAGCCTCTTTAAAATCAAATTCCACAATTTTATCCTTCACAAGATTTTTTAGTAATGCAATGGATATGGTGGGATTAAAATAGTATCCCGTTTCTATTACAGAATGTATTGCCTTTTCAACTTCTTCCGGTTCGATTGATTTTAATAAATATCCATGTGCACCACTTTTATACAAACTGGTAATCATGCTTGTATTGTCATACATTGTAAGTATGATAATTTTCACTTTAGGGTACTTTGTTCTTAATATTTTTGTTACTTCTGTTCCACTCATTTCCGGCATTTTAATATCCAAAAGAATGACCTGTGGAACAATTTCTCTTATTTTTCTGAATAATGCTTTGCCGCCATCTGCTTCAATAACTACTTTGATGCCGTTGAAACTATTTATAATGGGAATAAGTCCGGTCCGAAAAAGTTTATGATCATCGACAACTGCAACTGTAATATCTGTTGGTTTCATTTTAACTATGTCTTAAAATTTAATGCTATAAATTATTATTAGGGTTCAATGCAATCTCAATTGTTACTTTTGTTCCATCACTTATTAATCCGCTTTCATATGCAATGTGAGCATTTATAATGTATAATCTGCTTTGAATATTTTTTAATCCGTTTCCTCGGTTCAAAGATACATTTTTATTATTAATATCGAAGCCTTTGCCGTCATCTTTGATAATTAGAGTCAACTTTTCAATAGTTGTTTGTAGTTCTATATTGATATTTTTTGCATTAGCATGTTTAATGATGTTGTTTAATAACTCCTGAGTGATCCGGTATAAGGTCAGTTCAACTTTTTGAGGAACCAATTTTCGTTGATAATTCTCTTCAAAAATAATTTTTAAACTATCACTCTTATTGATTCTATCACTTAATTCCTTTATTGCATCGGCTAAACCAAATTCCGTCACGGTAAATGGTGATAGTAATCTTGAAATATTCCTCATTTCTTCAACCAACGTATCTACTATTTTATATGTTTCGGAAATTTTAGTGTGTTTGAATTTATCATGATTGGTTGTTTCAATTTGCTTCAGATTGAGTTTGATTGTTGATAGAAGCGGTCCCCATTCATCATGCAAATCTGATGAAATGGTTTTTCTTTCTTCTTCCTGAATATTGATAGTATTATTTAACAATTCTATTTTATTCGCTTCGATTATATCCCTCTTATCTATTTCATGTTTCAGGATTTTTCGTTGATATAGTACAACAAAAAGGATTATAAAGATAACCAGCGTCAAAAGAATTATCGTGCCGATCACAAAAACAAAAGGAATATTTATATCTTTCTCCGACATAGAATTGCGATTCCAAATAATATGTTCTGCAAAATATTCAAAAAAGAATTAACTATCCAAATTTGTGAGTTTATTTCTTTCGTCAAGCCGAAATTATTATTTTGAAAAAGAATAAATAAAAATAAGGTGCCTGAAAAATAAACAAATATTGCAATACTTATCCAAAACATAAAGTCCTTTTCAATGCTAATAATTGTTACACGAGTAAATAGTTCATAAAAATAAAGTAATGGAAGTATTATTAAAAATGCACTTCCCGTAATTCTTGAATAGGAATTAAAATGATCTATACCCTGAATAACTATGGCGTTGATTACAACAAACAAAGACAAACAAATGGTTAAAAAGATTACGGGCTTTCTAAAGTTTGATATTTTGAGAATACAATAATAAACCATTCCAAGTAATAAAACTTGAACTAAAGTATCTAAATGAGATAAAAATAAATCATTAATATTTAGATTACTAAAAATGATGGATGTAATGTCAAAACAAGCCGAAATATATAAAAAGAAATAAAAAATCCTTGTTGTTCTATTGGTTTCTTTATAATAAAAAAAAGTAAGTATTACCGGAAAGCAAATAGAAAGGGCAGAAATCTCACAAAAAAACATAAAGTAAATGTGAGAATTGCAACTATTAAGAATTTAAAGCATTGCTACTACTGCAATATGTAGGACATGGCATAGAAAAGTTTGCAATGATAGCAGGGGCTGCGGCAGTTCCAATAATATCGTTCTGGTTTGCGTCTGCTCCAACCATAATTAAGGCTTTATTGCCATCGCCATCAATTCCGTAATAAATTCTTATTCCTACGCATCCCGGCTGAGCAAGAATACTAAGAATAATTTTTTCACCAAAAAAGTGAGCCAACGGTTCTGCCGGTTCTGTCGCAGTACCAGTAGCTCTGTAATTTGAAGTCCATGTTGAAGCGGTACTAAGCGCAATCGGACTACCCTCATTTCCATTAAAAGCCATTTTGTTTAATATTTAAGTTTAATATTACTAATTTATCTGCCGCCAAAATTAAGTTAAAATTTCATTCCATGAAATGATAATAATTGCACTAAAAACTATTTATTATTATAAATAATCTGAAAACCCTTATCAGACAAGCGTTTTAATCTGAAAAACTCAAATATTTAAACGTGAATTTTGCGTACATGCCGACACTACCACGGTACTTTCCGCAGAAATTTTGCGTACATCCCGACGTAAATTTTGCGTACATTTCCTTCTGTATTCGATATTTGATTCATTACGTTTGCCGAGCAAGTTTTAAAAATAAATTCTTTTAAAAAATTATAAATAATATTGCTGAATCTTTGAATTTAGTACTCATCTCCAACAGTTGAAAATAAATAATGCAAAATTAATCCATAAACATTTTAAATAATAAATAACATGAAAAAAAATTACAAATTAATTGGGGGCTGCAATATGCCAAACTTATTCAACAAATTTTCTTCAATTCTTTTGAAGACCTTACTAGCAGGATGTTTATTCCTTCTGTCTTTTAATTCACTGTATGCTTCAGGTTCCATTCAGGGTGACTCCGTTGTCTGTGTCGGATCTACATGGAGCTATTGCTATCACCCTGCCCCTTCTGGTTCTACCTCCTATTTCTGGCATGTAAGTTCAGGGGGAACTTTCACGCTAGGTCCGGGTGATAGCTGTATCTATGTTACTTGGAATACCGCAGGAAACGACAGCATCTCGCTTATTGTTTATGACAATGTAAATTGCAACAGGATTGATTCAGTCATTAAATTTATATTAGTAAATCCATTGCCTGCACCTGGAATTTATACGTTTACAAACCAGGCATGCGTAACATTAGATGCGGCAAATCCAATCGGAACTACGAGAGGAGGAGCAGGAGGTAAAGACACATGTTATTTAGTTTGTGATTCTTCACAGACAATTTTCTTTAGTAGTTTTGTTGCAGGGGCCACGTATACTTGGACTGTAACAGGGGCTTCAGGTGACACTATCAGCACGTCTGCCATTGACACAACCTATACTGTAAATTGGGGAGATACGCTTGGAGTTGCCGAAATTCATCTTGTTGTTACTACGCCTGCCGGATGTTCAGATTCTGTTACCAGATGTGTAGAAATAATTCAAAAACCACATTGTAAGTTTTACGGCGACACTGTTGCTTGCGGTGGAACATTAAATATCTGTGCAGGGCAAACGGTTACTTTCACAGATTCTTCAACATCTTCACCCCAATCCGGTATAAACAGTTGGTTATGGAACTTCGGTGACCTTACAACTTCCACCAACACCAACCCTACTCATGTATATACTAACCCAGGAACATACATTGTAAAGTTGATTATTACCACTCATTGCGGGTGTAAAGACTCATGCATGCTTACCGTGAATGTTGATTCTTTGCAGGGTCCGCATATTTACTGCCCTACCACAATCTGTGCAGGCGATACTGCTTTTTATTGGACAGATGCTTTATGCAATACGTATAATTGGTCTGTTACAGGTGGTACTATAATACCACCTGGCAATCGTGATACTATCCGCGTAATATGGGGCAACGGCAATTCTGGACCAGGTATTATTTCTCTTTCCATTCCTTGCGCTGCCTCTTGTCCGTATTCTAATTATGTCCTTGTTCCAATAGTTCCTATTAATGGCATTATCTATGGACAAAATATTGTATGCCCGGGGACATTTACTCATTATCATATGAATTGTATTCCAGGTACATTTTATCAATGGACTTTAAGTAATAGTCTTGGTGTTATTACAACGAATTCTAACGGACCTCCGCAAATTGACATTTATTGGAATGCTTCAGATTCATCAGGATGGGATACTATTACAGTTAATTATACAAATTCATTACTTGGTTGCGGAGGAACAGCAAAACTAATTGTGCATATTACACAAAGTTTTACTTTAATCAGCCCTCAGGAAGCCTGTGCCGGGGATACTACTAATTTTTATACTAGCATAGGAGCAACAGGAATTTTTAATTGGGTGGTCTATGACGACTTTACACATTTGGTGATACATTCAGTTTCCGGAGCTGCTGGATTTACTCAGATTTGGCCACCTGTTACTACCGTTAGCACCTATACTGTTTATGCCATAGATACTCTAGGTCTTTATTGTAATAGCCCGCAAACATATACCGTAACAGTTTATCCATTACCGCCACAGCCAGATTCAATATCAGGAAAAACCTGCATTTGCCCTGGTGGAACGTATGTATATTCTGCTAACGCCTCGCCAGGCACTTACTTGCAATGGACGATACTAAATGGCAGCCCCTCAATTTGGGTTGGTCCGTCAGTTACCGTTACCTGGAATGTTACTGGTCCATATGTAATCTTATTGCAGCAAGGCATGATTGCCTCACCGCATTGTCTTTCAATTGCGGATACTGATACAGTATTTGTCTGTCCCCCGATTTCAGGAGTTATTTCAGGACCTGATTCTGCCTGTATCAATACTTCTACAAGTTATACTTTTCCTCCAGGTGCTGATGAATATTTTTGGTCATTAATTGGTACGACAAGTAATAATGGAACCATCCTCCCGCCAAATGGCACGAATACCATTACAATACAATGGGGAAACACGCCAGGGAAGGATACTATAAAACTAAAATACACTAAATGTGGCATAAGTGATTCAGTAACCTTTGTTGTTACAATTACAGGTCCGCCAACTCCTACAATTATCTATTCCCCGCCGATTTGTTTAGACCAGTCCGCAACTTTTACAATTCCAGTTGGCGACTTTTCTGGCACAAATACTTATTTATGGTCTATTAATAGCAATATTGCCACAACCACAAATGTTTCAAGTTGGACACATACGTTTACATCAGTTGGAACAGATACAATTTATCTTACAGTAGCTGACATTAATAATTGTCTGCAGTCTGGATATGCTTCAACAATTATACAAGTAGACACAATTCCTGCTGGTTATATTTACACACCCGATTCAATAGTATTTTGTGATTCTGCCTTAAACTTTCCCGAAACGCTATTTGCAGTGGTAACAAATTTAGCAAATCCGCAGATTGGACCTGCTACTTATGATTGGTATCGAAATTCTGTATCTCTTGGAATATTTACATCCTCCTTATCTATTAATAACTTTGGGCAGTATTATTGCATAATTACAGGAAGTGACGGTTGCTCCATAACTTCAAACGTAATTGACATTATTCATAGCTGCGGAGATACAGGTTGTGTTGCGTCCGATACAGTAGGCTTTACATATACGGAAAATTGCGGCACAGTAATTTTCACAGGTAATCCGCAAATGGGGTATATTCCTGGAACATTTACTTGGGATTTTGGTGATTTTTCAGGATCTACTTTACAAAACCCTACCCACATTTATACCCATGCCGGACATTATACGGTGACCTTTTGTGCAAGTTATTATGGTAATTCCGGTACCTGCATAACTCAAGTTTGTACAACTCATATAGTAACAGTCCCTGTTATTCCAAATTTTAGTGTTAATTTTAGTTGCAATAACATTAGCGGAATAACTATGCATTTAGTTGATAGTTCATCTGTTATCGGACCTCAGACGGATACCTGGCTGGTCAATCCAGGTGCGCATACGCATACAGGATTAACGTTTGATCTTGCTGGTCTTGCTCCAGGACCTTATAACATAACTTTAACCGTCACAGTTGCAGGTTATCCTGATACTTGCACCATTACTAAAATTGATACGGTCCCAATACAGCCGATAGCCAGTTTTACATTCGCTCCTAATCCTGTTTGTTCAGGAGATACGGTTCATTTCACAAATACTTCTACTAATCAAGGTGCAATTATTCAGTACTCATGGGATTTTGGTGATTTTTCAGGATCTAACTTATCAAACCCTACAAAAACATATAATGTTACAAGTTTTTCAGGATTTGGTGTTACATTAACAATTACTGATGAGTATGGATGCACTTCCACTGCTAGTGGAACTGTTATTGTTTTTCCAAATACCATCACTATAAATACTACTGCGATGCCTCCGGTAGCTTGTGAAGGAGATTCTATAATTATTGATGCAAATGCAAATAGTACATATTTACCCTTGACCTATAGCTGGATTCCTTGCGGGCATTTTACTGAATTTGATACCGTAACTCAAACAGGATGGTACACTGTCGTAGTTACAGATTCAGTTGGATGTAAAGCTAAAGATTCTGCGTACGCAAAATTTTTGGATGTTCCCGACCCTACGATTTCAGGTCCTCTGAATTATTGCAATGGTGATAATATCAATCTTTCGATGTATATTGGTCCAGGTTATACCTATATGTGGACTATAAGCAGTGCTTTTTCTGGTACTACTACTATTCTTGGTGCGGACCTGAATGGAATTTCATTAAATGATTACACCCCTCCAAGCCCTTACCCGTATCATATAACTGCATATATATCTATCACTGCACCGATATTTTGCCAGAAAGTTGACTCAACTATTGTTTGGGTTCACTGGCCTCCGCCACAACCTGTAGTCAGTGCCACCGACACTTGTATAAAAGATGCTCCCATAGTATTAACGGCAACTGACCTAAATCCAAATGTAATATTTAACTGGAGCACCGGAGGCTATGGAAACACTATAAGTGTAATTAATAGTGGAAATTACGCTGTGTACGCAACAGATTCTTTTGGTTGCTCCAGCCAGAGTAATCCGTTTAGAATACCCCCACTACCTGACTTTTGTACCTTCTTTACCGGTTGCATCTGTGATACAGGAAACCAGGTACTCTGGGCTCCAGTTGGTCCTACTGTAGTGGGTTGGCTTAGGAATGACACACTTCTTTCTTCCACAGCTAATTTTCTGGTAATTACACTGCCCGGAACTTACCAGTTGATTCTTGAAAATACACCAGGTTGTCCTGATACCTCAGGATTTATTTTTGTAGATGACTGCCATCCGAAACTTCCATGCTGTGATGGCGATATCACATATTTTGATACCCTTGTTTGTCTTGGAGTAGATTCGCTGAATCACAGGATATATCATTTCGATATTTATTGCCTAGACTCATTCCGTTGTCAAATGCATGATACCTTGTATGTCAACATAGTAAGCGGAGTGCTAAGCAATATTAGTTCTAATGTTCTTTTACCATATCCCACGGTCAATCATATCAGCGGAACTTTTACCGACTTAACCGGACAAGATACAAATATCTGCCTTGAATTAATCATCAGTGGGGTATGCGATTCTGTACAAGTTGCCTGTGAACAGGATTTCTGCGGTCCATTACCCCTATGTAATCTGAAACCCTGTGACCAAGACATTATTGTTTGTCCTGATGAAATGATCCTATGCGACAGTACTGACCAGTATGGCAACCCGCTTTATGAAATCGTTTTTGCTATTAACTATTCGGGAACTAACGGTTCTATATTTTCCATAAGCAGTTCGCAGGGTGTTTTCTCCAGTCTGTCTTCCAACATCTTGCACAGCGGAATAAACTCGTACACGGTGATTTTTGACGACCTCCCCCCTATGGATGGAATGGTATGTATGGATTTTACTATTACTGATTCGATTCGGGGCACCTGCTGGCAGGAAATCTGTTTCCGCTTGCCGGATTGTTTCCCAAAATATTGTAAGCAGAATTTATTATTGGACAGTGTATCCTGTTGGCAGACGGTAAATGGACATCATGAATATTTAATCTGGCTTTTCTTAAATGCCCTTCCTCACCCCTATACTTGGAATCTTGTTTCGGGTGAAGGATTGATAAGCAGTCTCAGTCCACTTACGTTCCAACCGGGACCTAATACCGTGAACTTTATTTTTACAGATTATGCTGATTCAGGCTATGCCTGTTTCAGATCTATCTTTACTGATTCAACTACCCGTTGCGAAGATACTATTTGCATTACACTTCCCACATGCCCTGCAAGTGCAGCACAGTCGGCGCATCTCTCACTTGCGCCTAACCCTGCCAAAAAGAGCACGGACATCAGGTATCTTTTCACGTTAACAGGCAATAACGCAATTGTGATTCGTGATGTGTATGGAAGAGAGCGAAAAAGAATACTTCTTACTAATGCATTCGGAGATGTAACTGTTGATTTGTCCGATTTACATGAAGGAGTGTATTTTGTAAATGCGGAAAATAACAACAAAGTACTGCAAACCCTGAAACTGGTAGTAATAAATTAGCGAACTAAAAAGTATCACCGATAAACCCCTCTCGAAAAGGAGAGGGGTTATTTGGTAAATGGATTATTTTTATTTATCTTTACATTTGAAATTAAAATCTATCATGAATTATAAAAATTAAATCTATGAAAAAAACAATCATACTATTAACGATTATTTTATTAACCATGAGCGCCTCTGCCCAAAGCTGGCAATGGGCAAACAGGATGGGAAGCGTGTTTCAATCAGGAACATTCGGGGATAATGAGCAGGTTGCAGGAGTTGGTACAGATAACGCAGGGAATATTTATATTGCAGGTAAAGTAATGGGCTTTCCAACTTTTGGTGTGACTAGCTTTACAAGTCATGGACAATATTATCAGGGATTTCTTGCAAAATATGATTGTTCGGGGAGTCTCATTTGGGTTCAATTATTATTAAATAATCAGGGAGGCGATAAAGTAACTGGATTGGCAGTTGATGGTGCCGGAAATTGTTACTTGAATGGTTTTGCTGCCGGAGATACAACTTATTTCGGAAATACTCAATATACTTTTGGCAATTCGCCAGGTTGGTTTATTGCTAAATATGATAGCAGTGGTGCAGTGCAATGGCACATCTTTACCCAAACAAGTCCGAGCGCACTAACTGAAGGCGGTCCAGTTATTGGCATTAATTCTCAAGGCAATATTATAGCAGCAGGGTGGAATGATTACCCGGGAACAATTTTTTCAGGTATTAATTTGAGGAAAGGCAATTTTATTGCAGCGTTCAATCCGGTAACGGGTAATTGTCTATGGGGAACCAACATTGATACAGTTGCTGTAAATTCAAATGCCCGATATCTTCAAATTTTATCTATGAAACTTGGAACTGATGATGATATTTACTTTACAGGCTGGATTCATGGCAATGTTCAAGTAGGAAACTATACTTTAAGCGGCGGAATTAATCAACATGGATTTATTTTAAAGTATAATTCTAACGGTAATTTAATCTGGGCTAAGCAGGACTATGGTGCTTCTGCAGCAACCACATTATTTTCTCTTGCACTTACTAATAACTCTATTTTTGTCATTGGAACAGCTTGGCGAAATGATACTATATTCAATTATCGAATTACATTTGCAGGTAGCCAAATACAAACTAACTTCATTCTAAAATTGGATACATCGGCAAATTTAATTTGGGGTATTCCAGAAGATAGCGTAAATGGTGTTTATTCTGGCCCATTCCCCGCATTAACTGTGGATAATAATGGTAATCTATTTTGTACTTCTGGTTTTGGAAGCAGATTAAAATGGGGTACAATTTACCCATCTATTTCTTCTAATCCTTCTAATGGGGTAAATCCATATTTGCTTAAATTAAATTCCTCAGGACAAGTATCATCTTTAATGAATATTCCAAGTTATAGTACATCAGGTAATCCTTTTGATGGAGGGGAAGGAATTTCTATTAACTCGTTGGGTGATGTTTATGTAGGTGGAGCGTTTTCACAAAAACTTTGGACAACTGCAGGAGATACGGTCTATAATTCGGGAGGCAATGTAGATTTATTTTTAGTTAAGTACGGTGCTATCTGTAGCAATGTTGGAATAGATGAGTCACCAATGGTTGAAAAGCAAAAAGAAACAGAGGGAATTAACCTTATTGCCTATCCGAATCCGAATAATGGGCAATTTGACATCATCATTAATTCATCATTTCAGATAAGTGGAATGCTTGTTTTAATTAACAGTATAGGTCAGGAAGTGGCAAAAGAAAGTGTAAATATAACTAACGGTTCTTCTAAATTATCTGTTAATCTTCTAAATCTGCCATCAGGCATTTATGACATTGAGTTGCAAACAGAAAAAGAGGTTGTTCATAAGAAAGTGAGCATAGTTAGATAAGAGGTTAAATTAATAAAAAAAAGAAAATAATAAATCCCCAAATATTAGATTGGTAATCTAAAATTTAAAGAGTTCTTCAATAGGAACATCTAATGCTTCAGCAATTTTTTTGAGAGTCAATAGATTAGGATTTGTTCTTCCGGCTTCAATTCGTGCAATACTTGGTTGTTCAAAATTGCATCGATACCCTAACTCGACTTGTGTGATATTTTTCTCGTTCCGAATCTCGCGAATTTTTTGCCCAACTTTCTTTAAATAACTACTGTTAAGTTTATCTTCTTTTTTCACAAGCGAAAATTCACCAAAATATAATTCTTAGCATATAACATATATGTTATAAATTTTTATTACCTTCGCCCCGAATAAAAAAGAAGATTGAAAAAGTACTTACTAAATATAGTCTTACCTGTTTTCCTAGGAATAACAGTATATACCTTATGGGGAAGCAAACATCTGATTATATATAGGTGGTTAGGCGACTCTGTTTCAGGCAATATTAGCAGAATTCAAAATAGTTCTGCAATTCAAAATATTAAAGTTCCAAACTGGATTAAATATAATGTACCTGATGGATTGTGGCTCTATTCATTAACCACACTCATTATTTTTATCTGGCAAAAGAAACTAAATATTTATTCTCTCCCTTGGATTCTGCTTTGTCCCTTCCTTGCCTTTGGTTCTGAAATCGGACAGGGATTAAAAATAATTCCCGGGACCTTTGATGTCATAGACCTATTGGCTTACAGCCTTGCAACGGTGGCGGCATCTCTGCATTTAATAAATCGAAATTATATTCAAACCAAACTAATAACAATTAAATTCAAAAAACATGAAAAAAAATTATCTTAAACACCTCTATTCCTTCCTAGGAATTGCCGCATTCTGCGCCCTCTTCATCGGCTCTGCCACGCAAAGTAAAGTTCCCAAAGACGTATTTTCATTCAGCTACACGGCGCGACAATCAGCTGCACCTGGCTCGGCAAATACGTCCATTATTTTAATCAAACCGCATTATGCCACTAATTGGGCATATTCGCAGTGTGAACTCTTTCAGAATTACGGTAAAAGTTTTGCCGCCGATCTGGAAGCCTTGCTCATCGCTCGCGGATTCACCATGTCCAAATCATATGAATCCTATGATGAAATTATTTTCAGCGACAAGAAGGACGCAGATATTATGCTTAAAATTGAAATTAAGCCGGAGTTTACCGCCTCTACTGGTTCATGGAGCAATAACAGCTTCATCAGCAATGCGCCAGCATGGAAGTATAAAGGGGTGACCAATATTATCGGAAAAATAAATTTAACCGGATCTGAACCATTGACTGGAGAGAAAATCTGGGCGTATTCGCTTGATATTCCAGAACAAGACGGGATTCAGGTCGCCACACTTAATGCGTATGACCGACAATTAAACGATGTTTCGTTAATGAATGATGTTGGATTTTACAACCCGATTGGGTCTGCCCTAATGTCATCTTACCAAGGCATTATGACTAAAATCGAGAATAAATTAGACCCCGAAGAATTTAAAGCATTAAAACCGCAGATTAAGGAATTGAAAGCGAAACGGGGGTATGATGGGAATAAATAAAGCTAAAAAAATAAACTAACCTTTAAAAAATAATCACATGAAAAAATATGTAAAAACAGTAACAGTATTTCTTTCACTATTTCTATTAACCCTCCTTTCAGTAAAAGCCCAAAGCAAAATGGATGACGTTATTTATCTAAAAAATGGTTCGGTCATTCACGGCACTATCATTGAAACCATTCCGAATCAAACGGTCAAAATTCAGACAACCGGAGGCAATACGATCGTGTTCAAGATGGAAGAGATTGAAAGAATAGCCAAAGACAATAACGCTTCAACGAACTCAAACAGTGGAAATACTGGCTCAGAGTTTGGCAACATCATGCAGTGTTCCATCGGTTTTTTTAATCCGATGATTACTGCGTTTAATAACGTAGGAGGCTATACCAATATTTCCGGCACGCCACCACTTATTTTCTCCTATGAAAGAATGATCGGGAAATTCAGTATCGGCGGCATGTTCATATATGCCGATGCAAAAGGCGACTATACCGTAACCACTGCAGGGTATTATTCATACGATTATTCCGATGGTCTCTATGATATATGGAATCCAGGTTCTTCATATATTTCAACTGTTAGTCTCAATATACTGTTTTTTGGTTTGCTTGGAAACTATCATGTCTACACCACCGACCAATTGGATATTTCTTTAGGCGGAGTGTTAGGGTATGCTTCAGTAACAGGTTCAGGTGGCGGAACGACAGATGCACAATCAACCATCAGCACCAGATTTAACGGAACAGCAACGTATTACTTCTCTCCCGCTATCGGTCTATTTGGTCGTGTGGGAACCTGGGGTTCAAGTCTTGCTGTGGATTTGGGAGCATCATTCAGATTCTAAAATTTATTCTTCTTTAATCCCGATTTGGTAAGTTAGGCTAGGGGGAATAAAAAAAGCCTGAAACGATATTTGTTTCAGGCTTTATTGTTTTCACTTGCTTGCATTGCAGGTACTTTCGTAATCACAATCCGACCCGCTTCCGGTGTGATTTCAATGGTGTCTCCGATGTCAAACTCAAAATCGGAGAGATACTGTCCGCCAAGACGAATGACCGGAATCCGTTTTGTTGAGCGACCATGATAGCCATAGTACACCCGCTGTTTTCGTGTACGCTTTTGATTCCTCATGACCGCTCAATAATTGGAACTGCTTCAATCCAGAAGGGCACACCTTCTTTGGGTTTATAGAAGGTATAGTCCTGAGGATCATCAGAAGTATCCTTTGAAAAAGTGAGATTCTTTTCCGTTTCATTGAAGAAAGTGCTGTGTCGGCAAATGTCTTCCCATGAGGTAAACTGCTCATGGAAGGCAACCCAGTTTTCGGGTTTTTCAAGAGCAGGATTTTTTACCTTGCCTTTCACATTCTTCAGAACATAGTGCTCCTCTCCATAGAGGGCAATAGGTTCTTCGTGATCGTTCCTCCGGTTCATGACTCATTCTCCTCCCTCGTAACCGCTTCTTTGTCCTCAAATTTAATGTTGAAAATGTAGTCGGTGGCTTTCTGAGCATGAGCGGCGGCATAGACAAGCATCCGTTTATCTTTTTTGAGCTTGTCGAGCCAGCCTTGCAGGTAGGCAATGCTGTTGGTCATTTCCTTGGCAATTCCGGCAAAGGAAGATAGATAGCAAGCACCCATTTCAGCTGTCAGTTCCTCGATGGAATAGTCTTTCGACCCGAAGGGTTGCATCGCCATGAGTTCCTTGCGGTTCAGGCGGGTTTTATGCCCCGTGCTGTGAATGAGTTCGTGGAAAAGAGTAACATAATAGCTTTGACTGTCCTTGAAAGAATCAAAGCGGGGCATGTTGATGAAATCAAACTCGGGATAGTAGAATGCCTTTTGCTCCTTGTGCTTGATGCGCGGCTTGTAGGGCATCTTGTAGAGAATTTCCTCGCAGGCTTCAATCGGATTATTCTGCCTAACCGGAAGCGTGGGAATTTTCTCTGCCGGAATCCCTTCACACTGCGCAATGTTAAAAACGGTGTGGTAACGCAGAAACGGAGTGCGCTTGACTTCATTGGTTTCCTTATCTTCCTCTTCCACCCATTTCCAGAAGATGACAGGGAAAGACCTTTCGCCTTTTTTCACTAAGCCCCCCAACTCTTTTATCTGTTTGAAGGTCAGGAAGAAATTTTGCTCATAGCCTAGGGTTGCGAGCAGCCAGACATTGATGCCTCGATACGGCTTGCGGCTCAGGAGGTTTTGAGGAGGACCTGCCTCCGTCCAGGGCTTTTGCCACGGAACAACACCTTGTTCCAGTTCTTTTAAGATGCGGTCGGTTACGATTTCGTATACGTCCCGCGGTTCAGATTTCGTTTCCATCTTTTACTTTTTTTAATTGTTAAACAATGAATATATTTCCTCTTAGTGTAAGTGAAAAGAAAAAGGGGCATAAGGGAGGAGAAGTGTTTAGTTTTGAGGAAATAAAAAAGCAACCCACTAAATATATAGTGAGTTGCCTGAACAAAAGGAAATCAGAAAAAACTTAATTGCGTACCGTCAGGTGAAACGTGGCTTTTCATCTCCAAGGTTTCTACTCCTAATGGCTGTCCGGTTTTTTGTTTTGCTTCTTTTGAGAATGATGCTTTGAGCAAATGCCAGAGCGGAGACTTTTCTTTTTCGGCAATCCGAAAAATACCAAGCGGTGCAAAGGAAATGACATAGCTTACTCGAAAATCTTCCGGCACCAGGGCATCAGCACAGAGCACTTCAGAAGAAAACATACCATTAAGAAAGAAATTGATAGCCGCCATCTTTACGCAGGTGGCATCAATATCAATCCCGTAGAACTCATGATATGGACCGCTGATTGTTTTGGCGGCAAGGAGCATGCGACCACTCCCGCAGCAGGGGTCAAGAATCCGCAAAGGTCGTTTAGAACCAATTTCCTTATGCTCTTCACAAATGGCAGATGCCATGAAGTGGCATACAGGATATGGGGTGAAGTACTGAGATGTTCCCTTACGATACAGATTCTGCTCATAGAATTCACCGAGGACATCGTTACCCATGCTGCTTCCGGTTCGTTCCTCCATTTCCAGAACCAGTGAGGCAAACATTTTAGGAAAGCGAAAACGCAGTTCATCATTTTTGTAGTTAGAAATTGTTTCTAGGTATAATTCCTCATCGTAAGATTTACCCGTATCTGGATTTTGCGACAGGGCGCATACAGACATGGTGAGGAAGTCATCAAAGACAGTCCGCTCATCATAGCGGTAGCTGAAAGCCCGAAGGTGGCTCTCAAAAGTTTCTTGTTTAGTTTTCATTGAACATTTTTTCTATACACAATAGCATAGAAGTCATCATTCATGTTTCCACAGTTGTTGCCATTTTTGCGCAAGCCACTGCTTCAAAGACTTTTTCGTAATACGAATTGCTATTCTTTTGTTCCCGTTGATATTCAAAAAAGAGTTCGGGATATTGCATGGCGATATATTCCATGAGCTCCGACTTATTACTCTTTTCACACCTGCATTTGATTTCAGATAGCGAACAGGAATATACCTCAATTTCATTTTTCAATGCAAGTTTTTTCACAGCGGTAATCAGCCTGTTTAGTTCAGGCGAACTCCTTTTAGGGTCGGGAGTTTTTAAGGCGATTTCTTTTATGCCATATTGCATAATCATCTTCTTTATAGAAACAAGAATGCAATGTTGTTTCAGTACAGACCACCTTCCTTTGAATGTCTTAATCTTCCATTCAATGAGTTCTGAATTTTTAAATACCACAATTCCCATGATGCGCGTTCCCGGGCTAATTCCCAGCGTCATCTTTGGAGGAATTCCCATATTGCTGTTTGACTAAGAAGGTAAAGAGCGCACCGCGTGTTTTGCGGATCTTGTGGTCAGGGATAGACATGACTTTGGCAAGGACTTTCCGTAAAAATGCTTCAGCGTATTTGCGGGTAAATGCCTGGTAGACCACTAAGGCTTCTTTGTCATTGAGCGTTTCAGCAAGCTCTAAGGCTAACCGATATTCTTTGGTTTGTTGTTCCATAATTTTGAGCAACTTTCGTTGCGTTATTTTTTTTAATAAAGTACCGTATCGTTCGATTTATTATTAATCGTTCTCCGTTATCGTTCGATATATACTTTTTGCTTATTTTTCCTCGCTTTTCCTTTGTTTTTCCACAAGTAATACACAGAGGAAAAATTAAATTAAGACAGTTTGAAAAAGCACCAACACATGAAGTTAGAAGTAATGAAAGATTCTGAAAACAGAAATAGCATCACGGGGCATACTCGCCAACCAGTGCACGGTGCAAAAACTGTTTGGCATTTTTGCTATGCCTCCACATGTGCTTTTTTCTTGGCTGCTAATGCTTGCTCACGGAGAGTGAGTTCATCCCGAAGAATGCTTCGGTAGTCCTCATACAGTTGATCGGTTAAGGAACGGTAGAGAATACCCAACCGCAGCAGATTGTCTACGCTTGGTTTTGTCTTGCCTTGTTCCCATTGCGATATTCTGTTTGCGCTTTTCAGGTTAAGGAGCCAGGCAACATCCCGAATGGTGTAGCCCATCATCTTGCGGTGTTTACGTAGGCGATTGTGAAATTGTATCGCTTCCTGTGCCATTGCTATATTGTGGACACAGGAGGTAAATGAAAAAAGGAGAGTAAAAGAGCTAGTTATGGAAACAAGTGTGGAAATCCGAGAGGGAAAAGAAAACCCGCACTTGTTAGTGGGGAAAAACTGAAAATACCTATTGTGCTTAAGATATTATACGGCGATTGTTGTTGAAAATAAAGGCGAAAAAGTTGATATATTGTGGATAAGTGATACTATAAAAACTCAGATTGAATTTTGTTCTGGATTCAATATTATCAATAATTTTAACAAAATAAGAATGGTTAATATTTAAAATTACTTTTAAGGTAATAAAAGTGTATTTTTGCCACTTCTAAAGAGCATATCGATTTATGTCAGAAAATATTGATTCTAATTTAGGAGCTAAGTTTTTGCGTGCGGACCTCCATATTCATTCTTATGGTGAAGAAGGCTCTTTTGACGTTAGTGATGCACTTATGACTCCTGAAAATATTGTTGATACTGCTATAAGCAAGGGACTTCAAATTATTGCAATAACCGATCACAACGAAATAGGAAATGTAAAAAAAGCACTTCAGTATTCTGAAAATAAGCAGATTCTAATTATTCCAGGAATTGAAGTAAGTACTGCACAAGGACACCTTTTGGTATATTTTGAAAGTTTCAATAATTTGAAAAGTTTTCATAGTCGCCTAAATATAACTAGAGATAAACAGGGATGTACTCAAAGTATTGTAGATTGTTTAAATTTAGCTGAACAATCAGAAGGTATAGGAGTCTTGGCACACATTGAACTTACTTCAGGATTTGAAAAAACTATTGGACGATTTGGACCCCAAATGGAAGATGTGTTGACTCATCCGAATTTATGGGCTCTGGAAATAAGCAATAAATCCAATTTGACGTTATATACCGATAATGATTCAAATCAAGAAAGAAAAAAGCTACTAAATTTGAGGAGGGAAAAACTTCTTTTGGATGATGATTTTGATTTCCCAAAACTTATGTCATCAGACTCTCATACGATAGTTAAATTAGGGACAAATGCTGAAGGTGAAAATAAATTAACTCGTATAAAAATAGATAGTCTGAATTTTCAGGCTTTTAAAATTGCATTGATAAGTCATGTTTCGAGAATCCGGCTTGAAGAGTTTATTCCTGAACGAATACCAAAATTTACAGGTTTGAAAATAGAGGGAGGGCTACTGGATAATCAAATAATAAAATTCAGCAATAACCTAACTTGTATCATTGGTGGGCGAGGCACTGGAAAGTCGACACTACTAGAATCAATTAAGGAATCCTCTGGAAATCCTTCTACTTCTACTTTAGTAGATTGTGATGTTTGGCCAGAAAAAATTCTTTTGCATTATGAAGATGAAACAGGACGAGCAATAATTCTAACTAGAGAAAAAAATTCTAATGTAATTAATACAAACGACCCTGTGAATGGAATTACCAAAATCGAAATAGAGTGTTATGGACAAGGAGAGACTGCTAATACTATTCAACATAGCGATCAAAATCCAGAAGTCTTAATAGATTTCTTGGATACTTTCATTGATATAACAGCTTTAGAAACTGAGGATGAAGATGTACGTAATTTAATAATAGATAATCAAAGCCAAATAAATAAACTAAGAGTGGAAATAGCAGGTATTCCAGAAATCGAGAAACATAAAATAAATCTTGAAGGAAAATTAGAACAGTTAAAAAAGGACAAAGTTGGAGAGCTCGTAAAATATCAGACAGCATTACTCAAAGAAAGAGAAATAAGGAATCATATTATAAAAGATTTGAAAGAGTTAATTAGAAAGTATAAGGACATTTTATCAGATAAAAGTGTTTTTGAAAATTTCAACACTCTCACAGATGATGAGATATTAGTTGGAAAGGATAATTTTACTCGTGTAAAAGAAATCGTGAAAGAATTTTCAGTTATAGTCAATGAAAAAGCAGCTGAATTAAGCTCTTCGCTAAATGAAAAAATCACAGAACTAAATAGCCAGATTGATGATTGGTCAAAAAAGGAGCAAAGTATTCAATTGAAAATTGATGAAAAAAAGCGTGATTTAGAATCAAAAGGAATTCCATTTGACATTGGAAAAATAAATCAAATATCACGGGATGTGCTGTATTACCAAAATAGATTAAAAAAACTTCAGCAGGATAAAAAGGATTTGGCAGAATTAATGAAATTAAGAAAGGAGCAATTGAAGAAAAGAAGGGATTTAAAAAACAAAATTTATTATGAACGAGGTGCATTTGCAAGTGTTATAAATGATAATTTAAAAAATGCAGTTGATGGATTATTTGTTAAAGTAAAATATGGACAAGGCGTGTTTTCCCCACAATTTGAAGAAGCTATAAAAACGGCAATGGATTGGCGAACATCACAAGTTCCCAAAGCAAAAATTCTGGCAAATAGTATATCTCCGATAGATTTTGCAGAAGGTGTTAAAGCAGGTAATCTTGACCTTTTGAAAGCTGTAACTGATGATGATGGCAATAGAATTTTTTCTGACGCTGAAATTGTGAGAATTATTTCTCGAATTAGTGAAAATCTAAATTATGAGGATTTTGAATCGATAAAGTTTGATGATAAGCCAAGTATAATTGTAACTAAAGTCGTTACTGGTGATGATGGACATCCTAAACATATTTCAAGAACGCTCTCAAAACTTTCATTAGGGCAACAACAATCGATATTGCTTGCTATTTTACTACAATCTAAAAGTAAAGCACCCCTTATTATTGATCAACCGGAAGATAATCTAGACAGTGAATTTATTTATAAGACCATTGTTGCCAATCTAAGGAAAATAAAAGAGAGAAGACAAGTAATAATAGTAACACATAATCCTAACATTGCCGTACTTGGAGATGCGGAACTGATAATTCCTTTAAAGAGCAGTAATATAAAATCCCACATAGTTGAAAGAGGCTCAATAGACAGACCTGAAACTAGAATTGAATGTTGCAGTATTTTAGAAGGGGGCAAGCAAGCATTTATCAAAAGAAAAGAAATATATGGAATTTAATGAAATTAAAGAGACCATTGAAAAGGCAATAATCGATCTATTTAAAAATCAGGAAAATATTTTTGATTTTACTCCTCAAACTGGACAAACTGAGTGGAATTTAGCTCACCACCTTGCAATAGAGATTCATAAATTCTTCCCAAGATATAATTGTGATATTGATGTTACTAAACATAACTATGGAAATAAGAGACCGGACATGATTTTTCATAAACGAGGCGGAAACGGTGAGAATTTCCTAGTGGTTGAAGTTAAATTTAACGGGACACCAAATGACCTTCAAAACGATGGTGACAAAATTAAAGCAAACTGGTTTCTTCGACCACTATTATATCAATTTGGAGCGGTGGTTAACCTTAAATCAGACAAAACTGGTGATGTTTATTTGTTTCAAAATGAACAAAATCCACAAGAAAGGAAAAAAGGAATAATCTAATTTTTTGCAACCGACTTGCGGAATGCCTCATCAACTTCCGTACTAATGAATTGTGCAAGATCAGGATATAATTCTTGTGGTGAGATGTTATAAATACTACTGAGCCGAAAAAGATTAACTATACTTGGAATTGCCGATCCTCGTTCCCAGTGGGATATTCGGTCTGTTATCTTGAATCCCAACACATGGGCAACGTCCTGCTGTCGTAGTCCTAATGACTGCCTTACTTCTTTTAATTTATTTGAAGCGATTGATTCTTTGTATCTCATATACATAAAGTAGCAAAAGTAATAATGAAGTATAAGGAGGGAAAAAATACCCAGAAATGGATACTTTTGTCTGAGAGTATTATGGTGGTTTCTGATATGAATCAATTTGTTGTATAATACCCGCAAGCCGCTCAAGATCGAGTGCAAACTTTTGCCAGAACACTGTGATATCAATCTCTTTTTCTGATTTTGTTACTTCACCATTGTTCGTAACTTGCGGCATAAAGTGCACTTTATGGCATAAATGACAAATTTAGTCTTTCCTAAAAAAGTTTAGATTCGGTCCATTTCAGCCAGTTTGCGATAATGAGCACCTAGACCAGTTAGTTTACAGGCAGTTGAATTGATAGCTGCATAATACATATGTTCAGCATCAACTGGAACTATTAATCCATATCGATTACATACTTGAAGTTCCTTAAAAATACGTGTGTTATCGTCATTAACTGGAATATTTCTTAAATTTTCTGGTATGTTAATACGATCAGGTTCGAAAGAAGGATCAAGTTTGAAGTGATCCGTTGGATGTTTAAAATAAGTCGGTAATCTTCTTAAAACCTCAAGAGGTACTTTGGGTTGGACGTTACGAAGGGTAACGAAAGTTTGAACATTGGCTTTATAAACAGGACGCTGTTCCCATGGTCCGAGTGTCTGATCAATATGTGAGTAAACTGATGCAGGAGTAATTCGACCACAAATATCAGCAGAAGCTCCACTTAATCCATCCAATAAAATAGTGGTAAAAAGCCCATGTCCATTTACTTCTCCGGCCACTCCTTCACGATGACAAGCTGTAAGAATTGTTACGCCAGAACCAATCACTGAAACCTGATCATTGTTTAATCCAGCAACTTCTCCGACATAACCCGAATTACAACTATCAAGAATAATTACAGTAGATTTAATGCGTGGATACGCAGCATTTGCCATACTTAAAATTTCCGAGAGCGGTATGCCCCAACTTCCTTTTTTCCCATCTTGACTAACAATGTATCCGGCATTTGTAGATTCATTTATTATTCCATGCCCTGCAAAGTAAAACAGGACAGTTTCTGCGTCACCTTTAAAAAGGTCTTCTAATGCGGAGAGGATAACCGCACTGTTAACATCACAACTGTCACTCGTGATTAATTTGATTGAAAAATTAGGTGACCCGTCACCATTTCTCTCAAGTGTATTTGCAATAGCAACGGCATCGTTTTCGCAACCCGCAAGCATAGCAGTCGGATATTTGTCTATGCCAATGACAAGTGCTCTTCTCATTATCTTGAGCCACCAATTAAAGCTTTAAGATTATCCCAAGACCATCTATAAATGCTATCAGTACTGAGTGCTGCTGTCGGTTTAGTGCAAATTTTATCACTATAGCCTTTTAATAGAAAATAGGGTTTTTTAATTTCTTGTGCAATTTCAAGTTCCGCTGATACACCTGCGGCAGTATGGGTTAATGCTCCACACAAAACAATAACTTGATCACAATTACTAATGCGCCTTTTGGCTTTTTCCTTCCAATCTCCAGTTAGATGCTCCTTAATGGAACCGTCCGTGAAGTCAAATGGAGAGTCTGTTAATTTCGCCTGCCCTGCAAGCATGATCTTAATATCTTCATCGTTCTCGTAGTCAAAGCTTATAAATACACGTTGTTTTGCCATAGGATTTTGGTTAGTTATAAATAATGCTTAATTTTTTCTCTGCAAACATACGAAAATTATAACATAAACTTTAGAGTTTCTATAATTTTTCTTTGTATTAAACTTGTATCTTACCACCCCTCCAGCCCCACTGGAGTTTTTAATTATGCATATACCATGTCAACAAACCCTTTTGAATTACGGATTGGAGAACACCGAAGAGAATATATCTTTGATAACCATGCCGAGCTTGAACATCTCACTGACAGGGAGAAAGACAAGAAAATCCAACTCGACTATTTAGCGCAAATTCTGGTCAAGATCTACTTGAGCCTTGAATGCGAGGAAGAAAAGCACAAATACAAAAAATGTACTGACTGCAAACGGCAGCAGTATATTGCTGTCCGTAAACCTCGGAAGAAACGGAAGAAGAAGTTATTCTAGCTTTCCATTCTGCATCTCCCCAACAATGTTGGTAAACAGTTCTCCATAGAGTTCATGGGGTAAGACATTGTAGATACCGGAGAGTTTATACAAGTTCACCATGTGCGGAAAGGTCAAGCCTTTCTCCCATCTAGAGATTCTGTCAGTGGTACAGAACCCTAATTTGTTGGCTACATCAAGCTGTCTAAGACCTGCCTGTTTTCTATGCGCTCGTAATGTGTTTGGAATTGGTTTTTTCATAATATAGTTAAGAATACTAAATTGATATATACTGGTAAGGAGGGAGAAGTAGCCATTTCTAGCTACTTTGGTGCATATACCAATTAAGGAGATGATTGACGTGTCTCGATCTGTTCAATGATTTGAGCCAGTTTCTCAAGGTCAGTTGCGAATTTTTGCCAGAAGATGTCTTCCTCAGCGTCAGCAAGCTTATTTGTTATTTTAGAGTTGTTCGTAGCTTGCGGCGTAAGGTGCACCCTACGCAACTGTGGTGTCAAAAAAAAATGTTTTGCGTTGAAAACACTGGATATTTCTCCGGTTCGAAAATTTGCCTGCTCAAAACAGACACCTTTTGGGAAATTGAACCATTGCAAAAGTAACCGCTCTTCAAAGTGAGCCTTTTTCCATATTTCACTTGGCTTTTTCAGAAACTCACTAACCATTTCTAACAATTTCTCCACACTTATTTTTCGTTCAGGAATTACCGCTAAAATGGCATGTGCATCGAAGAGTTCTTGTTCGATACATTCGGATTCCTGCTTCAGCACCGTATCACTGACAATCCCTTTATAGTTCTTTTGAATGAGCATCCGCTGTTTTTCTTTGATTTCTTGAATATGCTTTTCAATCCTGCTTCGCTCAATTCGCTGATCTTCTGAAGCAGCTGAAAAATGTTCTTTAGCAAGTCTGCATAATTCCTTGTAATCCTCACCATCTATCTTAAAAAAATCAAAGTATTTCAGAAACGATTCTTCCAATTCATCCCTTTTAAAGGAAAGATGCATTTGCTGAAAACAGTAGTATGGATACTTTTTACTTCGTCCCTTTGACCATGCGCCAGTCAGTTTTCGTCCTGATGGATGGTGTATGAATCGCCGTAATGGAAAGTCGGGGTTTTCCTTGTTGTAATGAAAATTTCTTTTTCCTCTATGTTTGAGTACTCGTTGTACTTGGTCAAAGAGTTCCTGAGGAACAATAAGGTCATATAATCCTTTGTGCCGTTCTCCGAATTTAATTATCCAACCTGCATAGCATTCATTTTTGAGAAAACGATAGAATTGAGACTTGGACATTGCTTTGCCTTTTTTACTGACCAATCCTTCCTTTATCATCATTTTTCTTACCTCTTCAGCCGGAAAGGTATTTTTAGCAATGGCTTCAAAGGTTTTTCTGACTAAAGGAGCTAATTTATTGGGAACAATGGTTGCCTTACCCATAATTCTGCTATTATCATAGCCTAAGGGCGCAACCCATACATACCTTCCTTCCCGCATTGCTTCTTTCATTCCGCCTGCACAGCGTTCCGCCCTGACATCGTTATCAAATTGTGCCACATTAGCTATAATGTTTTCCATGAACCGCCCCGCCGGATTATCTTCAAAATGTTCTGTCGTCGATTTTATTTCCACCCCATATCGTTTCAGGATAATGCGCAATTGGCTGTAGTCATAGACATTCCTTGAAATACGGTCAATCTTGTAGGCAATGACATACGATATTTTGTTTTTCCTATCAGAGCAATACGCCAAAAGACGCTGCAACTCCTTTCTGTCAGCAGTTTTTGCACTTTCACCTTGCTCTATGAAGATTTCCGCTATGTCATATCCGTTCTTAAAGGCATAGTCACGGCAAATCTTTTCCTGGCTGACAAGGCTATTGCCCTCCTCGACTTGTTCCTTTGTCGAGACTCTGCAATAAAGTACCGCCCTCTTTGTTGTTATTTCTGTTTGCATATTCATCGTTTTCTAATGAAATAAAGATTTTGACTAATATGGCTGCTAAATAGTCCAGAGCAACCTCTTTAGGCATTTCACTGGTATTTGGATACGAATCCAAAGAGGGACAGCGAAATGACTTTTTGTTGCAACACAAGAAGTCCCGCTGCCCCTCTTCAGGAACAAAATTATTGTCATTTACTGACTTCTTGTGTTGCATATAGATACTATCAAATTCTTTAAATCTTGTTAATACCTATATTCTCCCCATTTAAAGAGTAATGAGTAAGACAGGAAAAAGAGCCATATATAGCTTCTTTACCCTTCTTTAGTTGAAGAATAGTTTTTTGTATGCTCAAAGATATATGACTAGCGAAGACTATGAACACAGCGAGATCACCCCCATAGGCAAGACTGATTGGCGAGGGAAAGATCAACGCTTTGGCATTAAAAACAAGGACCGATTCGGGCACATTTACGTCATCGGTAAGACCGGAGTGGGTAAATCAACGCTTCTGCAAAACATGGCAATTAGCGATATTGAAAGCGGCAAAGGACTTGCCGTTATTGACCCGCACGGAGATATTGCTGAGGACCTATTGCATTACATTCCTGAAGATAGGATTAATGATGTGATTTACTTCAACCCAGGTGATAGTGAGTATCCGATTGCCTTCAATCCTTTAAAGGGCATCCATCCTGATTATCACCACCTAGTTGCTTCAGGATTAATTTCAACTTTCAAGAAGATATGGGCTGATTCATGGGGACCAAGAATGGAATATATTCTCAGGTTTAGCTTACTGACTTTGATGTATTTTCCTGATGCCACCTTGCTTGATATACAACCTTTGCTGACTGACAATATATTCAGGATGCGCGTTTTGTCATATGTGAAAAATCCTCACATCACTGCCTTTTGGAAAACTGAATTTGAGAAGTATCCGCCGTCTCTTAAATCTGAGGCTATTGCCCCCATTCTCAACAAGACAGGGCTCTTTTTAGCAAGTACTCCGTTACGAAACATTGTCGGGCAGAAAACACGAAGTTTCCGAATGCAGCAGGTCATGGATGAAGGCAAAATCCTCATTGCCAATCTTTCTAAAGGTAGGTTAGGCGAAGATACTTCCTCACTCTTAGGGAGTATCTTAATTACTTCCATTCAATTGGCAGCTCTCCATCGTTCCACTCAGGAAGAACACAAACGTATTCCATTCTATCTCTACGTGGACGAAATGCACTCCTTTGTTTCCTTGTCATTCGCAGATATTTTGGCAGAAGCAAGGAAGTATGGACTATCCCTATTCTTAGCGCACCAATATATTGACCAGTTGCATGAGAAGATACGCTCAGCAGTCTTTGGCAATGTTGGCACACTCATTACCTTCAGAGTTGGTGCAGAAGATGCAGAATACCTTACTAGAGAATTTCATCCGATCTTTAATGAAACCGATTTAGTCAACCTGCCAAGACATTCCATTTATTTGAAGCTGCAAATTGATGGGGCTACTTCTCAACCCTTCTCAGCCAAGACCACACCGCTCAAAGAAAAATCAACATCCTACAAAGAAGAGATTATTACAGCTTCGAGAAAGATGTACGGCAAAATCCGCAAAGAAGAGGAAAAGGATATTTTCTCACGGCATGAGATTAACAGTGAAGTAAAGGATGAGCAAAGTTCTCTTTTTGGGGAGTGCCAATAACAGGGATTTATTACATATCAAAACCTTAAAACTTGAGCACAATATATAAAGATTGTACATATTGCATTTTAAGAGATTTCATAGTTTACTGAGGAAAAAATTCTATGAAAACATTAATAAATCTAATTCAAAGTTTCAGACTTTCGGTAAGCATCCCAGCTGCATTACTAGTACATGTGGGGTTTAACATATCCTACCAACCAACAAATTGGCTTCTGGTTGCAACAGTTTTAATCGGTTGCGCCTCAACAATGCTCCAAAATGATTATTTTGACAAGGAACACGACAAAAAGAAACAAAAGTGTTTTGTTTCAGAAAACTCCAAGTTAATATTTCTTATTTTGATATTAATGTGGTCAACTGTACTAGGAATAATTTGGTTACGGTTAAATGATAAATTAATACTTTCATTGCTCACATTTATTGGTTTATCATATTCTTTCGCCAGACACGTACTTCTCTTCCCATCAATTCTGGTAAGTCTAGCAAGTGCATTCCCTGTTTTGTTGCCAAGTATTCATATTATGCAAAATAATAATTTGATCCTTTTTATAGGAGTTGCCTCTGCAATTTTTGGCAGGGAACTATTAAAAGATATCGAGGACAAACTTGTTGATTCAGGCTACAAAAAAACACTGCTTTCCGAATCCATTATCACAGAGAAGTTTGCTCATCGGCTTGCTTCTTTATGTATACTGGCAGGGATTATTTGCAACTTATGTTTGTTAAAATATTTAAATGCTAAGGGACTAATACTTTGTATTGCTGGCACGATATTATTAACAGTCTCTATAGAATTAAATTTAAGCAAAAGATTTCTTCTTTGAAATTTATCGGCTAAATATCCTCCGGTAAAAGAAAATAAAATTATAGGGGAAATTTGAAATGCTCCTATTAAAGATGTGGACATTCCAGCATCTCTTGGAGAAAGTTTAGAAGCGATTGAAATAAAAGCTATTGTAGTAATCCGTTCCCCGACTAAAGCGATGAATTGGCTAATCAAAAAAAGATGAAGCCGCCTATAACTAGACAAAATTGAAAAGTATTGGAGGAATGATAGTCAAAAATGAAATCCTTGTATATGTTGTAAAAATCATTTCTGTTTTCTTATTCGGGTTGGAAACATAAGAAAAGTAACAAAACCAAGTAAAAATGTTACCAAGAATAGCCACAAAAAATAAATATGTGTAACTTTCATAATGAAACGCTGTGTAAAAAGTAACAAGGGTATTAAGCAGGAAAAGAAATCCAGCAATGCGAAATGCCTTAAATGCGTAATCTTTAAATTTAACGATTGTCGGAAATTACGCAAGTAATTGTCGGGATTTGCGCAATCGTTGTCAGGATCTGCGCAAAATTCACCTCTTTAAAAGATAATTTAATATGCTAAAACACCTGCCAGATAAGGGTTTCAGTTCTAATTTCATTTGGACAGAATTTTTTGTAAATATTATATGTGTTGTTATTCATTTTTATTTATTTTAGGTTTGCCAAGTTATAAATAAACAGGAGCTCCCGAAAATCCAATCAAAAGAGTAGGTTGTACTTTAAATTATTAACTATGTCATTAGCTATCGATTATTGCAAAGAAATTGCTACAGAACTAAAGCAAAACGCAGTTTATATCCCTGGAACTTTTGTTTCAGTTGGAGATGTAATAAACTTTAATGAAGGAGATATTTTAGGTCCAAAACCCTTAGGTCCATTTAAAAAAATAATTAATCTAACTGATCTGAAAATAAATCTTGCAACCGAAACGGATCCTGAAAATAGCCATCCTTCATATATTTACGCTAGTAAGCAATCAGTTAGTGTTAGTTTTGCTGCAGATGCAAATAGTAAACCGGGAGAAGGTAAGCTAACTGTTAATTTTTCAAAAGAAGGCTCCACATATTTATCAGCTGTAGATTGCAAAGAAACTCGTTTTAAAAATATTTCTGGACTTAAAGATATGTTAGCTCCATACAAAAATAATGTTGATTGGAAACATTGTTTTATCGTAATTGGAGTTACGGTAACCCAATATATAAACTCATAAAATAAAAGGAGTATCCCGAAAATCCTTTAAAGAGTAGGGAATAAAAAAATAACAATTATGAATGATTTAAAAGTAAACAAATCGGAAGCATGGATAGATAACATGCCTTCCCCAGGTGCACCTAACAGCATTTTAGACGTGGCACTTGAAATCACATCAAAGAGTGGGAGTAAGTATTATTTAACTAAAAAAATTCCACAGGGGATAAATCCGTCAATACTTATGCTTGAACTTTTACGCAGTTCAATACGAATACTTATAAAAAATCCTCAACCTGTTTCATATAGTGAATCAGCAGGTATTGGTCAATATACTAAAATTGAAATCTACAATGAAGGAGCGTTGGTATCTAAAATTACTGATATAAAAGTTGCCTCGTAAGTAATAATTAGATAACCCAGTTCACGCATGAAATTATCCTTTTTCTTATTAATCTTAGTATTATCTTGTTTAACTGTTACTAAAGCATGTGCCCAGCACCCGTTAGTTGTTACCATTGATTCTTCAAATTACGTTGCAGGTTGCGATGATTCGACAGGCTTTCTTGTTACTATTACAAACACTGGCACAGATACTCTTATATCCGATACTTTAAAAATCTATTATTCAAACGGTATATATTGGACTTCGACAGATGGACCAAGTATAGGGATTGTAATACCCATTACATTCGTTTATAGCACAATCCTTCCAGGACAAGTAGACACATTTTCTTATTATGTCAAAGGCACCTGTTCATTACTAAATCAGGGAAACTACCATGACAGTGTCATTGTTAGTTATGACGTCGGGCTCACTCACTATTCGTATTCATTCTTTCATGATTTCCAAGTGGAGTCGCCACATCTGGTCTTTAACAATGATTCAAGCGTAAATATGTCCGTTGATGGCTTTATGGGAGAAACATTTACAAGGAAATTGTTTTTAAAAAACGATGGTGATGCCCCATTAGTCAATGGTCAGATTGCCTTTAAGGACAGCTACGGAAGTGCGGTAGCAATAAACAGTATTCAGATAATCGCGGGTTCGACAACATTGACCACCTCATATACTAACTCCGCTTCCGCCACCATACCGCTCCTTGATCATGGCGATTCCATACTTATCCTTGAAAACATTACCGTTGTCGGATGCCTTGACAGTGGCGCGGGGAATTCTTTTGATACCATTCGATGGGGATGCTTCAGTTCTTTATGTGATACCATTCCGGTAACCGCAATTGTATACCGTTCAACTTTACGCCCACTCTCATTTTTCACCGTTACAAATGATCTGAAAGACTCTTCTTGTGAGGGTTCATGGAAGCACTGGCATATTGCCATTTGCGATACCAGCCTTGTCCCGTGCCAGCATTTTTCATTCCTGTTCAGTCGTCATGGTACACAATATTCGCTCATTGATGCGGATTCAATTACCGTTACCCGAAATCACACCTCTATTCATTTCGATAGTCTGCATTTGAGCACCCTTAATCCTTTAGAACATTTCTATACTAATACATGCTATAGCGCAGTCGGCAATAATCCGCTCGACTATATTCAATACTATTACGATACCCTGAAAAAAGGAGATACTATTTTTATGGATTTTGATACTTATAAATGTTGCGGAAACGACACAAATAATCTGTTCATTTACGGTTCGGCTCCGGTATATGCTTTTAATGATTGGTATATTAAACTGCATTGGAGCAATGAGTGCGATGAATCAGATTCGTCTTCAAATTATATTTCGCCCCATGATGCACAAGGATACCTCCAGCTTGTGCAGGAGTTCCAACCGCAAAGAACGGATATGAATGGCAGCCACACACAATGGGCAAACGCTGATTCTGCTTCGTTTTTTATAACCAATACAGGATTCACAAATCTATTGCCTGACAGTTTCTATCGTTATTTTAACAAAGGATATTTAATGGTAAAAATCAAAACCGATTTGGGTTTGAGATATAAAGGCACAGTGTATTTTTCCAATTATAATAATACGGAGACATGGTATCCGTACCGCGTGGACTCTACCATTGGAGATACTGTTTTAATAAATCAACTCTATGGAGGCTACCAAGACAGCATCACTGCCTATTTCAGATTTGATACCCTGACAAACTTTGACTCTTTGTATTATTTTCTCATTCGTTCCCAGATAAATTTTCAATTGTATTCCTATTGCAATGCTGCCGCGCCAAGGAGCAGGTACACCGTTGAAACGATGTGGAGGAATGATACTGCCTGCACTGACTGTCTCATCCCGCTAAACAGGCAGGGCGGTCAAATACAGGTGCATTGCCCGGGGTGTGAAATTCCAGGATTTGTAGCTACTAGTTATAGCCTTAGCAGAATATCAAAAGGTGAAAAAGATGATAACAACGATGGCATAATGGATTCTTTAACTCCTGCCACCGATAGTTTAATCAATCACTCCCGGGGAATTGTTGGTGATACATTGGTTGGTACGCTTGTTGCAAACATCGTGGACGGATATGAAGCAGACAGTATTCATGGTGCAACTTTAGTCTTTGTGGAGGACAGCCTTTTTCATTTTGATCATTGCTATTTACATACTATTTTGGATTATTCCAATCATTTCCGAATTTTTGATGTGATAGTAACAATTACCGATTCAAGTCATGTTGTTCTTTTTAGTCAGAATAATCTGACCAGTATTGTTGAGCATAATTACGCTTTGTATGGCAACAAATATCTTTACGATTTAAGTCTTGGTACCTTGCAGAGTCATGGGCTTGATACAGCATACAGATATAGTATCGGTGATATTTTTACTGTTGTTACCAAATACAGGATTGATTCAAATACTCTTAATACGCAGGTAATACCTGATATAATAAATATAACCAATACTATCTATCTGACCGGAATAGCAGATGACTTGTTTTTTGATCCAGTTGTAAATTATCCAACCGCAGGAGATGTCAATGCCGCTTTTGGCAGAGACTCTTTGAAGCCGAAAGATTTATTCTGGTGCGAGGCATTCGCTGGATTATTTTACCAATATCCTGTAAATATTATCAATGAAAGTGTTTTTTATAATGCTGTCAGTAATAACGACTACTGCAACAAATTTGCTGTTTGCGAGGCAAAAAGCTTAATAGGTGGAAATGATGCCGGATTCACCTTTCCTTTTGAATACCGACAGCCTCCGGTAGTTGATACGATACGGTTTATCTTGCCATCAGGCTATCTCTTAGACCATGCGAATTCATTTTTGCAATATCCGTTTTGGGAACAGCCCTATTGGTACGATGCCTATTATGAGAGAACCAACGTTCCATACAATAGTACCTATTTTGATATTACCCTTGGTGCTAATGTATATCTATATGTTGTTCCTCCTTATTATTCCTATCTTGATTCATTGCCAAGCGCAACAACTTATCTGACTGACAGCGTTCCGATTGCAGATGAAATTTTTGATTATAAGTTATATGTGTATATCACCCCAACGTGTGGGATTACGCCTGAAAATACTTATATTATTGATTCATCGGATTTCTATCACCACAACCTGCAACCGCAGATGGTATTCAGCGACACCATTTATCATTTTTTAGGACCGGATTCAACAATACATGTTCCGTATAACGCATATCCCTGGCAGGCGCAGGTATTAACGCTGCCTCATCCCACTTCTGATTTTGTAATTACCAGCACCACACAAACCGTTTCGCAGCAGGAAGTATGCTGGGACTTCTTTATTCAGAATACTTCCATTGATGATGAACCAATGGAAAATGTCTGGGCATCACTGTATTCGCCTTCAGGAAGAATTACCATAGATACGGCATTTCTAATGCCTGCTCATATTTCCTTGTTGGACAGCAATGGCATTATCCATCTGGATAACCTGATTTCGGCTGATTCAATTGTCTATTTTGAAATTTGCTGTCATTACTCATGCGACACCGCCAACGTTAAGGACAGCATGGTACTCTATTACGGATGGAATTGCTTCAACTATCCCGATTCAATCAGTCAGCCTGATTTGTGCAACAGGGATACGGCAGTATTTCGTTTGATCCAAGCCGATGCTGCAATTCAATGGGCAGTCAGAGGACCAGACACAATCACTAATTGTGACACTTTACATTATCAAATTATTGTAACTGCAAGCGAGCTTGGCAGCGTATATGATTTTACCGCAACGGTATATCTTCCGTATTACTTTGCATACCTTCCGGGGAGCGGTATTCTTGAATATCCGGCAGATAGTTTAACCCCGACAGTGGGTCCGACCATTAGTGGAGACAGTCTATACTGGAATCTTGACAGTACCAATTCACTGCTTCATACCATTGGAATTGGCGACGGGGACAGTTTAGTACTGTATTTTGAGTTACTGGCATCCTGCGGTTACAGTGGCGATTCATTAAGGACAACCGCAACCATTACTGGCATTACATTTTGTGGCGATACGCTCCGAATTCATCCTTGGTTTCCTAATTTAGTCGTTACTAATTGTTCTCTTTGCTGCCACCTTATCACCAGTTACCAGGTAACAAATGTCTCTTGTAACGGTGGAAATAATGGACAAATAATAGCTTCAGTTTCAGACGGCACAGGTCCATATTCTTATATTTGGAGCACAATCCCCATTCAAACCACGGCAACAGCAACGGGTCTCACAGCCGGAACATATTCGGTAATTATTACGGATTCGACAGGATGCTCAAAAACCGATACTATTGTCGTCTCTCAACCACCACTTTTGACTGATAGTATAACCTACCAGGCAAATGTTCTTTGTTTCGGTGGTAACTCAGGTAAAGCAACCGTCACAGCTTATGGGGGCACTATTCCATATTCCTATTCATGGAATACATTACCTGTTCAGACAAATGCAACAGCAACAAATTTAAGCGCAGGAACATACACAGTTACCGTAACAGATGCGAACGGCTGTACAACCACAGCTACTGTAATAATATCTCAACCGGATTCATTGATTGCAAATATAACCGCCCAGACAAATGTGCTTTGTTTCGGGGACAGCACGGGAACAGCCACCGCCTCTGCAAGTGGCGGAACAGCCGGCTATACTTATTTATGGAATACGATCCCTCCTCAAAATACCTATACTGTAACAGGCTTAACAGCAGGGACATATACTGTGACCGTCACTGATACGCTCGGCTGTATGGCAACAACAAGTGTTACCATTACACAACCTGATTCCCCGCTCACCGCTTTTATTCCCATCACTTCAGTTATAAATGACAACTGTTTCGGAGATTCAACCGGAAGGGCGAGTGTTACCGTAAACGGAGGAACTCCGCTTTATTCCTATGTATGGAGCACCATACCTACACAGACTACAGACACGGCAGTAGGGCTTATAGCCGGAAATTACACGGTAACGGTCACCGATTCCAACGGATGCTCAACAACGGCAACAACTACGGTTGCGCAACCTCCGCCATTATTGCTAATGTTTCCCCCTGGTTTGCAGGTTATGGATAGCTGCTATGGTTTGGCTGATGGAAGAGGAGTTGTTTTTGCAAATGGTGGAACTCCTTTATATTCATATTTATGGAGTTCGGGTAGCACAGATTCAGTTGCAAATAGCTTAGCGGCAGGGGTATATACTGTAACGGTAACCGATTCTCATGGGTGTACTGCTACCAGCACGGATACGATAACACAGCCTCCATTACTGGTTGCTTATATTTCTGATTCAGTAAACGTTCTTTGCAATGGTGGAAATAACGGATCGGCAACTGTCTCAGATAGCGGTGGAACTGTTCCTTACTTTTATTCATGGAATACAACACCCGTTCAGCATACTAATATGGCTGTTAATTTAACCTCTGGAACATACACAGTTACCGTTACCGATTTGAATGGCTGCAGTACAACAGCAAGTGTTACCATTTCCCAACCACCAGCAATAACTATTTCATTCACCTTTTCATCCCTATCCTGCTACGATACTACTGACATATCAATAATTGCCCATACAATAGGTGGCACATCATTTTTGAGCTATCCCTATTATTTTTACTCATGGAATACCATACCCATTCAGACAACCGACACCGCCATTGGCTTAGGGACAGGAATGTATATTGTTACTGTTACAGATTCTAACAATTGCATAGCGATTGACACGACTATCATTTTCCCGTTTTCAGTAAGCATAACAGGAACTAATGTTTCCTGTATTCCTAATGCAAGTGACGGAACTGCCACTGTCACCGTTACTGGTGGTGCGTTGCCCTATACCTATCTTTGGTCGAACGGGGAAACTGACTCACTTGCTGATAGTTTATCAGTTGGATTATATTTTGTTACAGTAACCGATTCAAATGGATGTAGCTTGGTTGATTCAATAAATATTTCCGGTAACCCCGCTTGTTGTTACAATAGCCATTTTACCCATGTAATTCTACATGACACTACATTTACTTCATCTTATATATATCCTTCAGGAAGCAATATTGCAGTAACGGGAAACATTACGGTAATGGGACCAACGACAACATTAAGTTTTACGGGATGCAATGTACAATTAGCGCCTGGAGTTTCTATTGATATTTTTAATGTTGCAACGCTCAAAATTGACAGTTCGCATCTTTACGCCGCCTGTGATACTATGTGGCGAGAAATTCTAATCGAGAGGGGCTCGAAACTTATTGTAACTAATAACTCCTTGATTGAAGATGCCGACACCGCAGTACATTCAATTTACGGAGGATTGTATTTTATTGATCATTCAGAATTTAATAAGGATTACATTGGAATTTACCTTGATGCAACAGCAGTACCGGATAATCACTCCACCGTTGAAAACACTAATTTCTATTGCAAAGATACATCAGGACTCGACGATAATCTATTGCTGTATCCTCATTTTGGTCACACAAATATCGGGATCAAAGTCGCTAATTTTGTTGATTATCCTGCGTACACTCCTTTAGTGATAGGGGGTGCTGGAGTAGGAAATAATTTTGAATATTTGGACTATGGAATAGTGGGAGAAAATTCAACAAACACAGATATTGTCAATAATAATTTCAAATTTATTTTCCGTGATGGAATATGGATTGATAATAAAGGATATGCTGATGTTGAATATTACAATACTTTTGAGTTATGCCAGAAGGGGGTTCATACAACCAATTTTGTAAATACATCTGTAAAATTGAATCAATTTAAAAATTGCGTCTATGGAGTTGAAACATTTTTTGACCAAGGTGCTACGTTGGATGTTGAAATTGCAGCAAATACGTTTAAAGTTGATGATATAATTTCTATAGATTCATTTTTTCTTGTCAATCCGTTTAGTGCCGTCTGGTGTCATATTGATGATGGAGCAACACATAATATTTATAGTAATGCAATAAGCAATGATTATGACAATAATATGATCTATGGAATTTTATGCGAGCAAACTTATATTACAACGTTTGCACAGTATAATATTTTTTACAATAAAATATATAATTGTACTTATGGCATCTTCGGCTCTAATCTTAATAATCCATTAATATATGAACAGGATTCTAATTCCTACCATGATGGCGGTATTTACGTGCAGTCTTACCCGACCTATATCGGCAATTACACTTCTGGTATTATCCTAGAAGACTGTTATAAACCACAGGTGTACTATAATAATATTACAGGTCAATCAGGAAATGAAAATTACTGGTGGATGAACTGTGGCATTAGGGTTGAAAATTCAAATGTCGCAAACATCTACTGCAACGAGACAGGGAATGTAAGTATGGGTTTATGGCTTGGCGGATATATGCCAACGCCCGTTATAAAAGGTAATATCATGGATTCATGTTGGGACCAGATGTTCCTGAATTATAATCCTGGATTGGGAGTGCAAGGTTCACTGACCGCTCCTTCTGATAATGAATGGACAACAACCCCTGTGGACGCAAATACTAATGCTTATTATTCTAATCCTGCACTTTTATCAACTTATTTTTATACCCGATTAGGTATAAATTATACACCTGTAATTAATAATTTCTTTCCTTTTTACGTGTTTCATTGCTATTTTGATAGCTCTGCAACAGGAAGTTATTATTGTACACCTGCTCCTGACGCAATAGAATATAGCTCAGATGAAAGAGGTTATGAAAGCAGAATTGCCGGAGATTCTATTCCTTGGGGAGATAATTTAGCTGCCTATACATGGTTAGCAAAACAATATTTGTATAGCAGGTTTAAAGAAGATTCGACTCTTGCCATGCAGAACTCCGTTTTAAGGAATGCAAAAGATAGTCTTTCTCAAACAAATATAGCAGCGATAAAGACCGTTGCTGATACCATCACTTCCGCGGATACGCTTATTGGAATTGATTCTTTGAGTATTATTCAGGATTCCATTTTGAGGCAACAGGAATTAGCTACAGCCACAAGCATAAATAATGCTATTGATCCGGGAGTGACTATTGAGCAGAATTATAAAATGGTCTATACCATTTTCTTAAATACCGTTGCCCTTGGCATAGATACTTTTACAGACGATCAGCATAGTCAACTGGTAAGCATTGCCGAACAATGCCCCTATTCAGGTGGTCCGGCAGTTTATTCAGCCAGGGTATTGCTGCATATTATTGATACTACTTTTTATGCTTATAATGCCTGCGATAATTTCAACCCGAATAATAATGACAGAATTGCCAAGAAAGATAGCGTACAAAAAAATGTTCCATTTGGAAAACTATTTCCAGATCCTAACAATGGTAACATGCAATTTGATTATTATTTGCCGATTGGCTCGACAGGAGAACTTAAAATTTTTGATGTTTTAGGAAACAAATTAGCGACCTATCCTCTAATAACAGGAATTAATTCTTTAAGAATAAATCAAACGGATTTATCACCGTCTGTGTATATGTATAAAGTAATTGTAAACAATTGCCAAGTTTTGGAGAATAAAATTGTCATTCTAAAATAAACGAACCAATGTGGTTATATGATTTAGCAGCATTAGGATATATTCCCTTTCATTTTAGCAATTTAGAGCTAAAGCTTACAATGGTGATAAAATATTGATTATGAATAAAAATAATATATATTTACACGTAATCTTTGCTTTATTTTACACATATTTTATGCGTATCGTGATTATTATATATATATTTGCCGAACTTGCCAAAATGAATCAGACATCTTTGCCAACATGAAACAGATATTTCTCAGCCTATCTATTGTTTGTTGTTTAAATTGTTCGTCTCAAAATAATGAGGGAAATATTTGGTATTTTGGCGACTCTGCCGGCATTAATTTTAATAGCGGACAACCAGTTGCCATTACCGATGGCGCATTAAACTCTGAGGAATGCAGCAGTTCAATTTGTGATTCAAACGGGAATCTTCAACTTTATGCTGGCTCCAAAACTATAACAGGTATAAATATTGCAGTTTTTAATAAGCAACATCACCTTATGTTGAATGGCGACAGCATAAACGGAAATTATTCAATAACTCAGGGTGCTCTCATATTGCCATATCCCAATAACTTTAACAAATATTTGTTGTTTTCAATCGGAACAATTGATTCAAATCCAGTAAATCACTTATTATTTTCTATTATAGACATGAATCTTGATGGCGGTTTAGGAAGTGTTGTCCAAAAAAACATTTTACTTGCTGATACCGTAACCGAGAAAATGATTGCTGTAAGACATGCGAATGGAAGGGATTGGTGGGTTATAGCACATAAAGATAATTCTAATGAGTATATTACCTATATAATTGAACCAAACGGACTGAAAGGTCCTTTTCGGCAGTCAATTGGCACCAATTTAAGTGGATTTGATTTAATTGGACAAATGGTAATATCAGAAGATGGAAGTAAACTTTGTCTTGCTGGTGTCGGAGGCACCTTGGATATTTCAGATTTCGATAGATGCGCAGGAAGGATAAGCAATCTCCAATCTATTGCCGATATATCACCCACGCAGCAATATTATGGATGTTCCTTTTCACCCAATGGCACAAGATTGTATGTTTCTGTTCTCGATACCCTTTTCCAATATGACTTGACGGCTTCAAATATTAAAGCAAGTAAACAAATAATTAGAATTGAAACGAACTCTGAAATTGAATTGGGTCAACATAAAATTGCAAATGATCTAAAAATATACATAGGTAATGCTTTTGGCTATTCTTTCCCCAATAATTTATTTGATTCTTCGAATATGAATTTAAGCGTAATTAATTATCCCGATTCCTTGGGATTGGCTTGTAACTTTATGCCTTATAGTGTTTCTTTAGGTGGACGAAGAAGTTTAGGAGGGCTTCCTAATAACCCAAATTATAGTCTTGGAGCACTTACAGGCGGTCCATGTGACACATTGGATGTGGGAGGAATTAATGTTATTAGAAAAGATGATTTTGCAGTTACTCTCTATCCAAATCCAAATAACGGAAATTTCATTCTAACTTACCACCTCAAAACCAAAGCAGACTTTTTAATAAAGGATGTTGTAGGGCGAACAGTATTTAGCAAATCTCTTATTGGCTTTGACGGTTCGGAAACTATTTTAACTTCCAATCTCTGCAATAATATCTATTTTTGGAAAGTTATTGCGGATGGTGAAATTTCAGCGCAGGGTAAAATAGTGGTTATTAAATAATAATGAACATTACTGAGTAAGTTAATAATGTTCATTAGATCCCCAATTAAACATTTCTAAATTTTATAATGTGCCAAAAGAAATAAGAAATCATATAGATTCTTTTGAAGAATTTTCAGATAAAGGGAAAAAAACAGAAGTAATTGTATCCTATGATTGTAGCGAAATACATAAAAAGTTTGAAGCCGACCTTTTATATTTGCTTAAAAGTAAATATAAATGCCAAAAAATCACTTTATCAAATTACAAAATTGGAAAATCTCTAAGTACTTCTGAAATAATCAAATTGGAAAAGGAAATTAAGAAATTGTTTGACAAAGTATCTTTAATTGTAGAAGGGAAACGACACAAAAAAACAATTGTATCATTAATACTGGCTAACAAATATCATTTTATAATTCGCTCAATAATAGATCAAACAATAGATTAGCCAGAACAAACCCTAACAATTTATTTTAAAAGATAAAATTCTAGCTAAAATAAGAAAGCCTGAATGTCTGAAATGATATTCAGGCTTTTTCCTTGTTCAATTGTTTGCACTAATTTTTTATAAAAATAACATGCTTGATCACAGTATTCTTTTTAATCTCATACGTCATATTTCCCCTTGATTGGTAATATATATAGTCCTGTGTATCTTCCAGTAGATTAAAAATCTGAATACAAAAGGAGTTTTCTTTACATTTTTTTGGTTCGTGTCGTGTAATTATTCTTAGCTATGTAATGTGTCCGCTATAGCTTATAATAGCATTGAAATGAACTAAATGTTTAACAATTAAATAATTAAGGAAAATGAAAAAAAACATCCTCTATTGTATAGTAATTATATTAGATATGATTGCTACAAATGCTTCAAATGCTCAAAATGGCAATATTTGGTATTTTGGAGACTCCGCAGGAATTAGTTTCAACAGCGGGTTACCAGTTGCACTTACCGATGATGGTGCGTTAAATTCAATCGAATGCAGCAGTTCTATTTGTGATTCAAACAGTAATTTACAGTTTTATGCCGGCTCAAAAAATAATTCGGCTTTGTATATCACCTCTTTTAACAGGCAACATCAGATAATGTTGAATGGAGATAGTATTGTAGGTAATTACTCAATAACCCAGGGGGCACTCATATTGCCCTACCCAGATAATCCCAATAAATACCTATTGTTTTCAATCGGCACAACTGATCTCGCTCCGGTTAATCATCTGACGTATTCAGTCATAGACATGAGTCTTGGCAGTGGTTTAGGAAGTGTTACACAAAAAAACACTGTACTTGCAGATACCGTAACCGAGAAAATGATTGCTGTAAGACATGCGAATGGAAGGGATTGGTGGGTTATAGCACATAAAGATAATTCTAATGAGTATATGACATTTCTTGTTGAACCTAGTGGTATTTCAGGTCCATTTATCCAGTCAACAGGCACTGTTTTAGGCGGATTTGATCTGATAGGACAAATGGCAATATCCGAAGATGGAAGCAAGCTCTGTCTTGTGGGCGCAAGTGGTGTTCTAGAAATATCAGATTTTGACAGGTGCACAGGCATTATTAGTAATCTTCAATCTATCGCGGAAATATCACCCATACAACAATACTATGGATGTTCCTTTTCACCCAACGGCACAAGATTGTATGTTTCTGTTCTCGATACTCTTTTCCAGTATGACTTGACGGCTTCGAATATCAGAAATTCAAAACAGGTCATTTTTGTTATCCATCCTTCATATGGTATTGGGCAACACAAGATTTTTAACGGTAAAATCTATATCGTATCTACATATGGAACTTTTCCAAACAGTGTGTACGATAGTATAGATTTGAATCTAAGTGTTATCAATGACCCTGATTCCTTAGGATTTGGTTGTCATTACATGCCTTATAGCATTTATCTTGGCGGTCGGAGATGTCTAGGTGGACTTCCTAATAATCCGAATTATAGACTTGGAGCTCTTATGGGAAGTTTGTGTGATACATTGGATATAGGGGGAATTAATGCTATTAGAAAAGATGATTTTGTAGTTGACCTTTACCCAAATCCAAATAATGGAAATTTCATTTTGACTTACCACCTCAAAACCAAGGCAAACTTCATAATACAGGATCTTGTGGGACGAACAGTATTTAGCAAACATCTTGATGGCTTTAACGGTTCGGAAACTATTTTCTCTTCCAATCTCTGCAATAATATCTATTTTTGGGAAGTTATTGCGGATCATGAAATTTCAGTGGCAAGAAAAATAGCGGTTATTAAATAATAATAAAGCCTGAATATCAAAAAAGATATTTGGGCTTTATCTTTGTGGAAATTTCTCATTAAAAATCCAATTGACTCAGAATAGAGCTATATTGATTAACTCAACCAAGAACCACTTTTATATAGTAGTTATTGCCTTAGACTTTTAAAATTTCAATAATTCATCAATTGAAATATCTAACGCATCCGCTATTTTTTTGAGCGTTACAATTGTGGGATTTGTCCCGCCTGACTCAATTAAGCTAATATATGGTTTTTCAATATTACAGCGTAATCCCAACTCAATTTGAGTAATCTTTTTTTCTTTTCTAACTGTCGCTATCTTCAGTCCTAATTGCTTTAAGAAAACTGCAGTGCGTTTATCATTTCTTTTCACGGCGGAAAATTGTTAATAATATTTTCCTTAAAGGTTACAATATATTGTAACTTTTAATTATCTTTGCCCCGAATAAAAAAGAAAATTGAGAAAGTACCTACTACATATTGTTCTACCTATTTTCACAGGAATTTTGATATATACCCTATGGGGAAGCAAGCGTCTGATTGTGTATAAATGGTTAAGTATTTCCTTTTCAAGCTATATTACCCAAATTCAAAATAATTCTGTCATTCGAAATATAAAAGTTCCCGATTGGGTTAAATTTAATGTGCCCGATGGATTATGGCTCTATTCATTAACCACACTCATTATTTTTATCTGGCGCAAGAAAATAAGTATCCATTCTCTCCCATGGATTCTGCTTTGTCCCTTCCTTGCCTTTGGTTCTGAAATCGGACAGGGATTAAAAATAATTCCCGGGACCTTTGATGTCATGGATCTATTGGCTTACAGCCTTGCAACCGTGGCGGCATCTCTGCATTTAATAAATCGAAAGTATATTCAAACCAAACTAATAACAATTAAATTCAAAAAACATGAAAAAAAATTATCTTAAACATCTCTATTCCTTCCTAGGAATTGCTGCATTCTGCGCCCTCTTCATCGGCTCAGCCACCCAAAGTAAAGTCCCCAAAGACGTATTTTCATTCAGTTACACGGCACGGCAATCCGCTGCACCCGGCTCTGCAAATACTTCTGTTATTTTAATCAAACCGCATTATGCCACCAATTGGGCATATTCACAGTGCGAGCTCTTTCAGAATTACGGTAAAAGTTTTGCCGCTGACTTGGAAGCTTTACTCATCGCTCGGGGATTCACCATGTCGAAGTCTTATGAATCCTATGATGAAATTATTTTCAGCGACAAGAAGGACGCGGATATTATGCTGAAAATTGAAATTAAGCCGGAGTTTACCGCATCCACAGGTTCCTGGAGTAATAACAGCTTCATTAGTAATGCGCCCGCATGGAAGTACAAGGGAGTAACTAATATTATTGGAAAAATAAATTTGACGGGTTCTGAACCTTTGACCGGAGAGAAAATCTGGGCATACTCCCTCGATATACCGGAACAGGATAATATTCAAGTTGCCACCCTGAATGCATATGACAGGCAATTAAGCGATGTTACGTTGATGAATGACGTTGGATTTTACAACCCGATCGGATCAGCCCTGATGTCATCATACCAAGGCATTATGATTAAAATCGAGAATAAATTAGATCCCGAAGAATTCAAAGCCTTGAAACCGCAGATTAAGGAGTTGAAAGCGAAACGGGGTTATGATGGAAATAAATAAAACTAAAAAATAAACTAACCCTAAAAAAATAATCACATGAAAAAGTATGTAAAAACAGTAACAGTATTTCTTTCACTATTTCTATTAACCCTCACTTCAGTAAAAGCCCAAAGCAAAATGGATGATGTTATTTACCTGAAAAACGGTTCAGTCATTCATGGCACTATCATTGAAACCATTCCGAATCAAACGGTTAAAATTCAGACAACCGGAGGCAATACAATGGTATTTAAAATGGATGAGATCGAAAGAATAGCCAAAGACAGCAGCACTTCAACTAATTCAAACAGTGGAAATACAGGGTCAGAGTTCGGCAATATTATGCAGTGTTCGATCGGTTTTTTTAATCCGATGATTACAGCGTTTAATAACATAGGAGGCTATACCAACATTTCAGGCACTCCTCCACTTATTTTCTCCTACGAAAGAATGATCGGGAAATTTAGTATCGGTGGCATGTTCATTTATGCAGATGCGAAAGGCGATTATACCATATCCACGGCAGGCTATTATTCCTACGATTATTCCGATGGTCTTTATGACATATGGAATCCGGGTTCTTCATATACCTCAACGGTCAGCCTCAATATCCTCTTTTTCGGACTGCTTGGAAACTATCATGTCTACACCACCGACCAATTGGATATTTCCTTAGGTGGAGTGTTAGGGTATGCTTCAGTAACAGGTTCAGGCGGCGGAACGACAGATGCGCAATCAACCATTAGCACGAGATTTAACGGAACAGCAACATATTATTTTTCTCCCGCTATCGGTCTATTTGGTCGTGTGGGGACGTGGGGCTCAAGCCTTGCATTGGATGTAGGAGCATCATTCAGATTTTAAAGTTTATTCTCTCTTAATCCCGATTTGGTAAGTTAGGCTAGGGGGAATAAAAAAAAGCCTGAAACGAATATGTTTCAGGCTTTGTTGTTTTCACATGCTTGCGTTGCAGGTACTTTTGTAATCACAATCCGACCCGCCTCCGGTGTAATTTCAATAGTGTCTCCGATGTCAAACTCAAAATCGGAGAGATACTGTCCGCCAAGCCGAATGACCGGAATCCGCTTCGTTGAGCGACCATGATACCCATAGTACACCCGCTGTTTTCGTGCACCCTTATAATTCCTCATGACCCCTCAGTAATTGGAACTGCTTCAATCCAGAACGGCACACCTTCTTTGGGTTTGTAGAAGGTATAGTCCTGCGGATCATGAGAGGTGTCGTTTGAAAGGGTAAGGTTCTTTTCCGTTTCATTGAAGAAAGTATTGTGCCTGCAAATATCTTCCCATGAGGTAAATTGTTCATGGAAGGCAACCCAGTTTTCAGCTTTTTCAAGCGCAGGATTTTTCACCTTGCCTTTCACATTCTTCAAGACATAGTGCTCCTCTCCATAGAGGGCAATCGGTTCTTCGTGATCATTCCTCCGGCTCATGACTCATTCTCCTCCCGTGTCACCGCTTCTTTGTCTTCAAACTTAATGTTGAAAATATAGTCGGTGGCTTTTTGCGCATGAGCGGCGGCATAGACAAGCAGCTTTTTATCCTTTTTGAGCTTTTCGAGCCAACCTTGCAGGTAGGCGATGCTGTTCGTCATGTCCTTGGCAATTCCAGCAACGGAGGAAAGATAGCAGGCTCCCATCTCAGCCGTCAGTTCCTCGATGGAATAGTCTTTCGACCCGAAGGGTTGCATTGCCATGAGTTCCTTGCGGTTCAGGCGGGTTTTGTGCCCCGTGCTGTGAATGAGTTCGTGGAAAAGCGTAGCATAATAGCTTTGACTGTCTTTGAAGGAATCAAAGCGGGGCATGTTGATGAAATCAAACTCGGGATAGTAGAATGCCTTTTGCTCCTTGTGCTTGATGCGCGGCTTGTAGGGCATCTTGTAGAGAATTTCCTCGCAGGCTTCAATAGGGTTATTCTGCCGCACCGGAAGCGTAGGAATTTTCTCAACCGGAATCCCTTCGCATTGTGCCACATTGAAGACAGTGTGGTAGCGCAAAAACGGAGTGCGCTTGACTTCATTGGTTTCCTTGTCTTCCTCTTCCACCCATTTCCAGAAGATAACAGGGAAAGACTTTTCACCTTTTTTCACTAAGCCTCCTAACTCTTTAAGCTGTTTGAAGGTCAGGAAGAAATTTTGCTCATAGCCCAACGTTGCGAGCAGCCAGACATTGATGCCCCGATACGGTTTGCGGCTCAGGAGATTTTGGGGAGGACCTGCCTCTGTCCAGGGCTTTTGCCACGGAACAACGCCTTGTTCCAGTTCTTTTAGGATGCGGTCGGTTACGATTTGGTACACGTCCCGCGGTTCAGATTTCGTTTCCATCTTTTTACTTTTTTAAATTGTTAAACAATGAATATATTTCCTCTTAGTGTAGATGAAAAGAGAAAAGCTCATAAGGGAGGAGAAGTATCCAGTTTTGAGGAAATAAAAAAGCAACCCACTAAAATGTATAGTGAGTTGCCTGAACAAAAGAAATCAGAAAAAACTTAATTGCATACCGTCAGGGGTTCCCTGGTTTTTCACCTCCAAGGTTTCTACTCCTAATGGCTGTCCAGTTTTTTGTTTTGCTTCATTTGAGAACGATGCTTTGAGCAAATGCCAGAGCGGAGACTTTTCTTTTTCGGCAATCCGAAAAATACCAAGCGGTGCAAAGGAAATGACATAGCTTACCCGAAAATCTTCCGGCACCAGGGCATCAGCACAAAGCACTTCGGAAGAAAACATGCCATTGAGAAAAAAATTGATGGCAGCCATCTTCACACAGGTAGCATCAATATCAATCCCGTAGAACTCATGATACGGACCGCTGATTGTTTTGGCGGCAATGAGCATGCGACCACTCCCGCAACAGGGGTCAAGAATGCGCAAAGGTCGTTTAGACCCAATTTCCTTATGCTCCTCACAAATGGCGGAAGCCATGAAGTGGCAGACAGGGTATGGGGTGAAATACTGGGATGTTCCCTTTCGATACAGGTTCTGCTCGTAGAATTCACCGAGGACATCATTACCCATACTGCTTCCGGTTCGTTCCTCCATTTCGAGAACAAGAGAGGCAAACATTTTTGGAAAGCGAAAACGCAGGTCATCATCTTTGTACCTGCCAATCGTTTCCAAATACAATTCTTCATCATGGGACTTGCCCGTATCTAGATTTTGCGACAGGGCGCATACAGACATGGTGAGGAAGTCATCAAAGACAGTCCGCTCATCATAGCGATAGCTGAAAGCCCGCAGGTGGCTCTCAAAAGTTTCTTGTTTAGTTTTCATTGAACATTTTTTTCTATACACAATAGCATAGAAGTCATCATTCATGTTTCCCCAGTTGTTGCCATTTTTGCGCAAGCCACCGCTTCAAAGATTTTTTCGTAATACGAATTGCTATTCATTTGTTCCCGTTGGTATTCAAAAAAGAGTTCGGGATATTGCAAGGCAATATGCTCCCATAGTTCAGCCTTGGTAACTTTAGAATATGTACATTTGAGGTCAGACAGCGAACAGGAATATACCTTGATTTCATTTTTCACTGCAAGTTTTTTCACAGCAGCAATCAGCCTGTTCAGTTCAGGTGAACTTCTTTTTGGATCGGGAGTTTTAAAAGCGATTTCTGTAATGCCGTATTGTTTTATAACTTTCTTAATTGCAGTAATAATGCAATGCTGCTTGACTTGTGACCACCTTCCTTTGAATGTCTTGATTTTCCATTCGATAAGTTCTGAATTTTTCAGTATGGCAATTCCCATGATGCGCGTTCCCGGGCTAATTCCCAGCGTCATCTTTGGAAGAATTCCCATATTGCTGTTTGACTAAGAAGGTAAAGAGCGCACCGCGTGTTTTGCGGATCTTGTGGTCAGGAATGGACATGACTTTGGCAAGTACTTTCCGCAAAAATGCTTCAGCGTATTTGCGGGTAAATGCCTGATAGACCACTAAGGCTTCTTTGTCATTGAGCGTTTCAGCAAGCTCTAAGGCTAATCTAAATTCTTTGGTTTGTTGTTCCATAATTTTGAGCAACTTTCGTTGCGTTATTTTTTTAAATAAGGTACCGAATCGTTCGATTTATTATTAATCGTTCTTCGTTATCGTTCGATATATACTTTTGGCTGACTTTTCTATACTTTTCCTTCGCTTTTCCACAAGTGATTCACAAGAGAAAAATACAAAGTGAGACAGATTGAAAAAGCACCAACACTAGAAGTTAGAAGTAATGAAAGATTCTGAAAACAGAAAGAAGCATCACGGGGCATACTCACCAATGAGTGCGCGGTGCAGCAAATGTTTTTCTTTTGTAGCACACCTATACATGTGCCTCTTTTTTCTTAGCTGCTAATTCCTGTTCGCGGAGAGTGAGTTCATCCCGAAGAATGCTCCGGTAATCTTCATACAGTTGATCGGTTAGGGAACGATACAGAATACCCAACCGCAGCAGATTGTCTATGCTTGGTTTTGTTTTGCCTTGTTCCCATTGCGATATTCTGTTTGCGCTTTTCAGGTTAAGGAGCCAGGCGACATCCCGAATGGAATAGCCCATCATTTTGCGGTGCTTCCGCAACCGATTGTGGAGTTGTATCGTTCCCTGTGCCATACAATATATTGTGGGCACAGGAGGTAGATGATACTAGAAGGGTAAAAGAGCTAGATATGGAAACAAATGGGGAAAAGAAAACCCGCACTTGTTAGTGGGGAGAAACTGAAAATACCTATTGTGCTTAAGATATTATACGGCGACTGTGGTTGAAAATAAAGGAAAAAAAGTTGATATATTGTGGATAAGTGATACTATGAAAAGTATGGTGCTACTTTGTTTTGGATTCAATTTTTTCAACAATTTCAGCCAAACGAGAAAGGTCAAGATAAAATTTGTCCCATGAGAAATTTTCCACTGTTTCTGAATTTTGGTTCAAAGTACAGCGCATAAAGTCCACCTTATGCAACTCCGTTGCCCAAAAAAGCTGTTTTGCGTTGAAAACACTGGATATTTCTCCGGTTCGAAAATTTGCCTTCTCAAAACAGACACCTTTTGGGAAATTGAACCATTGTAAAAGTAGCTGATCTTCAAAGTGGGCTTTTTTCCATATTTCACTTGGCTTTTTCAGAAACTCACGGACCATTTCTAACAATTTCTCCACACTTATTTTTCGTTCAGGAATTACCGCTAAAACAGCATGTGCCTCCAAGAGTTCTTGTTCGATACATTCTGATTCCTGTTTCAGCACCGTATCGCTGACAATCCCTTTATAGTTCTTTTGAATCAGCATTCTCTGTTTTTCTTTGAGTTCCTTAATATGCTTTTCAAGCCTGCTTCGTTCAATTCGCTGATCTTCAGAAGCAGCTGAAAAATGTTCTTTAGCAAGCCTGCATAATTCCTTGTAATCGTCACCGTCTATCTTAAAAAAATCAAAGTAATTCAGAAACGACTCTTCCAATTCATCCTTTTTAAAGGAAAGATGCGCTTGCTGAAAACAGTAGTAAGGATACTTTTTACTTCGTCCTTTTGACCATGCGCCTGTTAATTTGCGTCCTGATGGATGATGTATAAATCGCCGTAATGGAAAGTCAGGGTTTTCCTTGTTGTAATGAAAATTTCTTTTTCCTCTATACTTAAGTACCCGTTGCACTTGGTCAAAGAGTTCTTGAGGAATAATAGGGTCATACAACCCTTTATGCCTCTCTCCGAATTTAATTATCCAACCCGCATAGCATTCATTTTTGAGAAAACGATAGAATTGGGACTTGGACATTGCTTTGCCCGTTTTGCTGACTAAACCTTCTTTTATCATTATTTTTCGCACCTCTTCAGCCGGAAAGGTATTTTTAGCAATGGTTTCAAAGGATTTTCTGACAATCGGGGCTAACTTATTAGGAGCAATAGTTGCCTTCCCCGCTATCCTTAAATTGTCGTATCCCAATGGTGCAACCCATACATACCTGCCTTCCAGCATGGCATCACGCATTCCTCCAACAGAGCGTTCTGTCCTTACATCATTATCAAATTGCGCCACGTTGGCAATAATATTCTCCATGAACCGTCCGGCAGGATTGTCTTCAAAATGTTCAGTCGTCGATTTTATTTCCACCCCATAACGTTTCAGGATAATGCGCAATTGGCTATAGTCATAGACATTTCTTGAAATGCGGTCAATCTTGTATGCAATGACAAAGGATATTTTGTTTTTCTTATCTGAACAATAAGCCAAAAGACGCTGCAACTCTTTTCGGTCAGCTGTTTTGGCACTTTCACCCTGCTCAATGAAAATCTCAGCTATGTCGTATCCGTTCTTGAAAGCATAGTCGCGACAAATCTTTTCCTGGCTGACAAGGCTATTGCCTTCCTCGACTTGTTCCTTTGTCGAGACTCGGCAATAAAGCACCGCCCTCTTTGTTATTTCTGCTTGTGTATTCATCGTTTTCTAAGGAAATAAAGATTTTGACTAATATGGCTGCTAGGTAGTCCAGAGCAACCTCTTTAGGCATTTCACTGGTGTTTGGATACGAATCCAAAGAGGGACAGCGAAATGACTTTTTGTTGCAACACAAGAAGTCCCGCTGCCCCTCTTCAGGAACAAAATTATTGTCATTTACTGACTTCTTGTGTTGCATATAGATACTATCAAATTCTTTATATCTTGTTAATACCTCTATTCTCTCTTTTAAAAGAGCAATCAGTAAGACAGGAAAAGGAGCCATATATAGCTTCTTTACCCCTCTTTAGATGAAGAACAATTCTTTGTATGCTCATAGATATATGAGCAACGAAGACTGTGAACACAGCGAGATCACCCCCATTGGCAAGACTGACTGGCGAGGGAAGGACCAACACTTTGGCATTAAAAACAAGGACCGATTCGGGCATATCTACGTCATCGGTAAGACCGGAGTGGGTAAATCAACTCTTCTGCAAAACATGGCAATTGCTGATATTGAAAGCGGCAAAGGACTTGCCGTTATTGACCCGCATGGAGATATTGCTGAAGACTTACTGCATTACATTCCCGAAGACAGGATTAATGATGTCATTTATTTCAATCCGGGCGATAGCGAGTTCCCGATTGCTTTCAATCCCTTGAAAGGGGTTCATCCTGACTACCACCATCTGGTGGCTTCAGGATTAATTTCAACTTTCAAGAAGATATGGGCGGATTCATGGGGACCAAGAATGGAATATATCTTGCGGTTTAGCTTGCTTACCTTATTATATTTTCCTGATGCTACCTTGCTTGATATACAACCCTTGCTGACTGACAATATTTTCAGGACGCGAGTTTTGTCATATGTGAAAAATCCCCATATTATCTCTTTTTGGAAAACTGAATTTGAGAAATATCCACCATCTCTTAAATCAGAAGCCATTGCTCCCATTCTAAATAAGACAGGGCTCTTTTTAGCAAGTACTCAATTGCGAAACATCGTGGGACAGAAAACACGTAGTTTCCGAATGCAGCAAGTCATGGATGATGGTAAAATCCTCATTGCTAACCTTTCTAAAGGGAGATTAGGGGAAGATACATCCTCCCTCTTAGGTAGCATCATAGTTACCTCCATTCAACTGGCAGCTCTCCATCGCTCCACACAGGAAGAACACAAGCGCATTCCTTTCTATCTCTACGTGGACGAAATGCACTCTTTTGTTTCCTTGTCATTTGCAGATATTTTAGCGGAGGCACGGAAATACGGATTATCTTTGTTCTTAGCCCACCAATACATTGACCAATTGCATGAAAAGATACGCTCCGCAGTCTTTGGCAATGTCGGTACGCTCATCACCTTCAGAGTGGGCGCAGAAGATGCTGAATATCTTGCTAGAGAGTTCCACCCCATCTTCAATGAATCCGATTTAGTCAATTTACCAAGACATTCCATTTACTTAAAGTTACAAATTGATGGAGCCACTTCGCAACCCTTCTCAGCCAAGACCACACCTCTCAAAGAAAAGGCAACATCACACAAAGAACAGGTCATTACAGCTTCGAGAAAGAAGTATGGCAAAGTCCGCAAGGACGTGGAAAAGGATATTTTCTCACGACATGAGATTAAGGGTGAAGTAAAGGGCGAACAAAGTCCGCTTTTTGAATGATGTATGAAAACACCCATTACCTATTACGGAGGCAAACAAACGATGCTGAAATATATTTTGCCCAATATCCCGAAGCATCGAATCTATGTGGAACCCTTTGTTGGAGGCGGTGCCGTCTTTTGGGCAAAGGAGCCGTCTCAGGTGGAAGTCGTAAATGATATCAACAAGGAAGTGATTAATTTCTATACTGTTTCTAAAAAGCATTTCAGATCATTGAATACTGAAATCCAAGCAACTATCCATAGCAGAGAACAGCACCGTCAGGCACAGGTGGTCTATGACAATCCTGATATGTTTTCCTTGGTCAAGCGTGCTTGGGCATTCTGGACCTTAGCCAATCAGAGTTTCTCAAGCATCATCGGCGGAGGCTGGGGCTTTGCCAAAGATGTAAGTGTGGAACGTAGGCTGACCGCAAAAAAGAGGAATTTTATCAGAATCTATACAACCCGATTGGAGCGGGTGCAGGTAGAATGCAATGATGCGATCAAAGTGATTAAAAGTCGGGACATCGAAGATGCCTTCTTCTATTGCGACCCGCCATACTTCAACTCCGACATGGGACATTTCAAAGGATATACCGTTCATGACTTTACCAATTTACTTGAAATCCTAGCCCACATCAAAGGCAAGTTTCTTTTGAGCAGCTATCCTTCGGAAATACTGACCAAGTATATTCAGAAATATAAATGGCATTCCTTTGCCATTGAGAAAAAGATTGCTGTAACGAAGCTGACCAAGCGAAGCAAAACGGAGGTGTTGATTGCAAATTATGAGTTAAGAAAGGAACAATAAAAAAATTATGATTATTACGATTATAAAATGGTGGGCAATATTATCACTCATTAGCTTTCTACACATCTGTTGGTTGATCTGGCGCCTGAAATACTTATATGACTCTCTTCATCATCTGGCTCATTTCCATTATCCTCGGCGGACTCTTAGTTGAGTCGGGCTTTTAAATTGTATATTATGAAAACTTCAATCACCTATTATGGCGGCAAGCAAACCATGTTGAAATATATACTTCCCAATATTCCTAAGCATCATATATATGTGGAACCATTTCTAGGAGGCGGGGCTGTCTTTTGGGCAAAGGAGCCATGCAAGAATGAAATATTAAACGATACCAACAAGGAAGTCATCAACTTTTGCGAAGTTGCACAGAATGACTTTAAGGCTCTGAATATGGAAATACAGGCAACCTTGCATTCAAGGGCAATACACAAACAAGCGAGAGTAATCTATACAAACCCTGAAATGTTTACCCCAGTCAAACGTGCCTGGGCATTTTGGACACTCGCCAATCAGAGTTTTTGCAGTGACCTTGATGCCGGATGGAAATATGCGCGGAATTATAAGATTGAGCGGGTACAGGAGCAAAAGAGAAAGAGATTTACTAAAGAAATCCAAAAGCGTTTGAGAAGGGGGCAACTTGAATGCAGGGATGCGATACAAGTGATTAAAAGATATGACAGCAAACGTACATTCTTTTATCTTGATCCTCCATATTTCAATGCGGATCAGGGGCATTATAAAGGATATACCATTGAAAACTTTACCGAATTATTGGAAACATTGGCTAATATAAAAGGAAAATTCATTCTTAGTAGCTACCCATCAAAGGTATTGAATAAGTATATATCCAAATACAAATGGACATCATTCATAGTTGAGAAAAAAATTACGGTTGCGAAGTATTTAACGAAAAGCAAACAGGAAGTCGTGACTGGGAATTATTGGATATTTAGAGAAAAGTAGCAGATTATGATATGGACATTTATCCTTGTATTTAATATTTCATGAATATTATTCTAACTTGAGGGTACAAAAGAAATATTATTAAATGAAGCGGTCGTTAATTTAGCTAAATCACTAACTGCAATATTGATCCCCATTTTTAAATCACCACTACTAATATTTATTTTATTAAGTTCTAATAATTTTTTTTCAATAATTATCTCAATTGAAGGATTTATTAAGTAAATTAGTGGGGTCACTGCGCCTACAGGTAACCCAATGGCTTTTTCAATTTTAGAAAAGTGAACTAGAGAAATTTTTGCATCATTTAAAGCATCCTTTAATAAACTAATATCTAACCTATAATTACCTGGAATAACTGCAATGCAATAACCCTTATTTTTTATTTCAACAAGCATAGCTTTTGCCACTTGTTCGGGTAAAATCCCCAAAGAGAGAGCAACATCGTTGCAAGTATAAAGTTGCTCTTCAAAAGGAGTTTTCTCAAACGAAACGCTCAATGATTCAAGTATTTTTATTAAATCCATGATATTAGTTATATTATATTTCAATTCAAATATTGTCAACTTAAAGGATATACATACTCATCCATGTCTATTTTTATTTTTTCAAAAGGACGAAATTGTTTTAGTGCCCAAATAGCCCAATTTCTGATTAACTCATTGTGTTCGGATAAAGCATTATTTATTGTTGTTATTGCTCTAGTGTCCCTGGAATTTCCAAGTGCCCAAAGCAAATTAAACCTCAATTCATTATTGGTTTCTTGAAAAAATTTATTTATAAAAAAAATTGTATTTTCAGGGTCTCTACTTTCACCCAAAGCATCTATTATAGTATTTTTAAACGATACATCCTCAAAATCATATATATCTCTTAACAAATTATTTAATCGATTTGATTGAGTTTCACCAATTAACTCAATTAAATATCGCCTTTGCCAATTTTTTCTTCGATCTTTTAGAATTTTTTTTACATTGTTAGGATTGTTAATTATTTCGTCAATTTTAGTTTTCCAATCAATCTCAATCTTGCTCTCTATGGCTTCAATAGCTTCCTTAACATATTGAGCATTATCCCCTTTAATAAGTTTGGATTTAAGTCTGAATTTCAAAAACGGGAGAGCTTTCTTATATTGGTTATATCCTAAAATTATACAAGCTGCTTTTAATTTTCGATCGTCAAATGATTTCAAAATATTTAGAGCATGAACATTTAATTGGTTACTACGAATTTTTCTTAATGACCATAAGGATATTCTTTTAATATGAGGGTTTCTAGATTTAGTAAAATTAATAATTTCTTGATTACAACTTTCAATTTTTTTAAGACCACAAAGCTCAATTATTAAATATTTTATTATCCAATTCTTGTTTTTTATTAATTTATTTAAATAAGACTCTATGTTTACCATGGAATACCCAGCTATCTTAACAGCATCAATCAGAGTAATTTGACTTCCATTATTTATTATTCGAGGGATGAATTTCAATAAATAATTGTGCTTCATTATTTCCAATATCTTTATAATATTCCTAATACAATTTGAGTTCAAATTATCTAACTCTTCAAACCACCAGTCCCAATCAATTTTTTTGTGATGATAACTAATCGAATCTGAAATGAACGAAGTTACATTTAACGAAAGCACTCCCTTTGAAAGAAGCTTTTTATTTTTGATATTGATACTATTTATAATTGCATTTCCGAGGAAAAATTCATACCATGAGGCATGTGTAAAATAAAATAGATCACCTTCTCTTCTTAACATCAGGTCACCAATAATTGTGTTATAATTATTTTGAGAAATATCAATTTTATTTTTATTGCAAACATCATTAATTATTAACTTTAAATCATTTCGCTCAATAAAAAATTGATTTTTCTAAATAAAGATGATGCTATTTTTTCTGAAAGATCAAAAAGAAACAATCTGTACTTTGTAGATTTTGTTCTAAAAACTTTCTTAGTATATTTATTAAATAGATTCCATTTATTAATTGCTGTTTTAGTTTTAGGAATTTTATTTTCATATGTGTCAAGAAAGAGATTAATAAGTAAGGGTCTATTAAAATCTTCATTAATGTCAAATATGTTTTCAAATAATTTAATATCTCCAACCGTAATCTTTGGAATTTTTTTGGTTATAAGTAATTTTGCATCAGATAATGAAAATTCTTTAAGTTCAACAATTAAATTTATGTTTTTATGATCACAAGTTTTAAAACTACCCCAAATCTGATCGTCTCGTAAAAACCAGTGAGAACGACAGGTTATTATACACTTGATATTTTTTAGATTTAATTCTTCAATTTCAATGAACAATTTATCATGAAGGCTTGCAACAGAATCACCTACTTTTATTTCATCTATTCCATCGAAAATAAAAATCACTCCCGGAAAATCTAAAGTTTTAAAAGGATTTAATATATCAAATGAATTAACAAGATTGTATTTTATAAGATTTGTGATAATTAATTCCTTAATTGAAGTATAGTGAGAATAAAAAGAAGCATTGAATACGATTGGAACAAATTTAATTTTGGATTTTTTTTCAATATAATTCAATGCGGAATTTTCTAACCATCTACATAGGTGTGTTTTACCGCATCCATATCCTCCAATAATAATCAAATTGGGAGATTTTGAATCTTTTATCCAATTGTCAACAAAACTGGATACGCCGAAAACACTAGGTCCAATCGTAAATGATTGCGGAATATGAGTTGAAAGATCATAATTATATGAATATTCAGCTAATTTTATTTTTAGATAATTAGCTATTGCTGTAATTGTAAACGGGAAATTCATTTTTCAATATGACATAACTATTTGTTAGCAGCTGAGCAAAAATAAAACCCCCTACCTTCCATTACCAAAGCCAAATCTGTATCCATTAAATGCAATATTTCATTGAATCCACTATCATAAATATCTTTAGCAAGATTTGTACTTTCATATGAAGCTATTTTTCG
>Ga0206936_1007_pt1 | contig 70133 bp, 43 predicted proteins | sample Alteio_BWOrgHeat_14_FD_152922 | JGI IMG/M metagenome (GOLD analysis project Ga0206936, IMG submission 152922) | Enriched cells from forest soil in Barre Woods Harvard Forest LTER site, Petersham, Massachusetts, United States -... | ecosystem: Environmental > Terrestrial > Soil > Temperate forest >... | reverse complement strand
CGAAAGAGCTCTTCCGCAGTGTGGATGAGCTGACAAAGTTCGCTTCGGAGGAGACAGGTCTGCCGCAGAAGCATGAGGTGAAGCGCACGCTTACGACTCGCGTTGCGGTTGAGAAGTATCTGACGGAAAAGTTCAACGAGGATGAAGACGCGAAGCGCATGCAGCGCGGGGAAATCGTTCTGAAGAAGTTTGGCCTGCTGGATCGCGACTTCGATCTCAAGCCTTTTATGCTGTCTTTGCTCAAAGAGCAGATTGCCGGCTATTACGACTCCAAGACGAAGACCGTGTACATGCTGGACTGGATCGATCCGGAGACGCAGAAGCCGGTGCTGGTGCATGAACTGACGCATGCGCTCCAGGATCAGCATACCGACCTCGAAAAATGGAGCGACCAGACGCCAGACGACGTTTCGCACAATGTGGGTGAAGACAACGATCATCTGGCGAAAGACGAGATGGATACGGCACGCACGGCGGCGCTTGAAGGCCAGGCTATGGCCGTGTTTCTCGACTATTCACTCAAGCCAACAGGTCGCAGCATTATCTAGGATCCCGAGTTGCTGGATCAGATGCAGGACCAGGCGGCAGGGGACGACTCGCCGGTGCTGGCGCGCGCGCCATTGCTGCTGAGCGAGTCGCTGCTCTTTCCATACAAAGATGGGCTGAGTTTTGAGCAGGATGTGTGGATGGACAAGGGACGCAAGGCGGCGTTTGAAGGGGTGTTGGACCGTCCGCCGGCCTCAAGCTGGGAAGTGATGAATCCTCGTGCCTATGAGCAGGGCAAACAGTCGCCGGTTTTGTCGATGCCGGATATTCATCCGCTGCTGAACAGCCGCTACAAACCTTATGACATAGGTCAGGTGGGGCAGCTGGATTTGCGTATTCTGGCGCAGATTTTTGGTGGAGAGGGTGCGGCGCGCGATCTGACTCCTGCGTGGGATGGCGGCATCTACTGGGCAGGCCAGCTGATCAGCGCCAAGACCGCTGAGGAGCAAAGTTCAACGAAATCGATTGCATTGATGTATCTCTCAGCTTGGAAATCCACTGCTTCGGCGCATGTCTTTGCCCGCATGTATGCGGATCAGGTTGGCCGTAAGTATTCCGGAGTGAAGCTGGACGTTGCGGATATGCCGCTCAATGATGCGCATGGGGAAGAGACGATCTACACGACCAACGAAGGACCTGTAGTCATCACCGTTCGAGGCAAGTATGTTTTTGTCGCGGAGAGTTTTGATCTGGCGACTGCCCGTAAGCTGACGGATCTGCTGATCGATGGACAAGGTAAGGGCGAGATTCGTACTGCGAAGGTCACGACTTCTGAGCCGGGACTGTCTGCCAACCTGATAAGGTTTCTGCATTCCTGTGGAATGATGAGGGCGGCGATCGTTCGTTAGGACAGATATTCGCTTTTGGGGATCTTGTTTTCCAGCAAAACCAATAGCTCGTGGGCGGGGATAGACTCGCCGAAGTGCCAGCCCTGCGCGAGAATCTCCTGATCCAGGTTGGCGAAATAGGTGGATTGCTCGGCGCGTTCCACTCCTTCCACGACAACCTTGACATGGAGCTTCTCTGCCATGGCGAGAATTTGCGGCACGATGGCCGCTGTCAGGGAGCCGGTGCCCACGGCATCGGTAAAGACACGATCAATCTTGATTGCGTCCACGGACAGTTCGTTGAGGTATGCGAGGCTGGAGTAGCCGGTGCCGAAGTCATCGATGTAAAACTGGTGCCCTCGGGAACGGAGTTTTCGGATCGCGGAAATGGCCAGCGGATGATCCGCGGTGGAACGTTCGGTCAGTTCCAAATTGATGTTGGTGGCGGGGATACCATTCTGATCGAGAAGCTTGTCCAGCATAGGCAGAAACTGCGGATCGGCCAGATCGGCTGCAGCAATGTTGACGTTGATGCGGAAGTCCGGATGCGCGCGCAGATATTCGCCTAACTCGGCCACAACCAGCTGGAACACAACGCGAGTTAGTTTTCCGATGAAGCCGAGTTCTTCTGCGGCAGCGACGAAGACATCGGGGCGCACGAACTGGCCGTCTTCGTCGGTCCATCGCGCCAGAGCCTCCGCGCCGATGATACGGCCTGTCTTTACTTCCACAATGGGCTGGTAGACGACGGTAATGAGATTACGGCGCAGGGCGCGGCGCAGCTGAGTGCCGAGGCTCCGCTTGCGTGGCTGCAACAGCATGGTGGTGGCGAGCGCCAGGCCGGCGAGAGAGCCGATTCCTACGAATCCGCCCACGATATAGCTGTTGAGTTTCCAGGCATCCCGCAGAGAGATACCGGTAACCATGCATGGAGCGTATCGCGCGGAGCAACGAGCTACATAGAATGTGTTGTTTCTTATCAGTTCGCGTTCGTTGAAGACCTCGGCGTTGGTGAGCACAAGGGGATCACCGGCTGTGGCCAACACCTGATTCATAGCGCGATTGGTGAGGGTCGTGGTGTAGGTCATAGGTGCTTCGCGCAGGTGCCCGAAGGCATCGCGCTGGGCAACAAAATCAGCCTCGCCTGATTGCGTGATATCCCCCAGCATACCGGGTATGGACAGGAGCGGACGATTGAGCCATACAGAGCGCCCGCTGCGCATGACAATATCTGGTTTGTCCTTCAGGATCGGCTGCGGGAAGCGCCCGCTCATGGAGGTGCAATACAACTTACCGTCTCGCACCCTGCCTATGTCTTTTACCAGGTGCCCGTGAAACACCAGATCCCGGAGTCGGCCGATGTCCTCATCGGAACAGAATTCATACGGCGAGGCATTTACCTGATCGAGTGTCGTGTTGATTTCATTGGCGAATGTCTCAGCATAGGTGATCAGGCTATCGGCGTATCGGGTCACCTTTACCTGAGTGGCGCGAAAGGCCACTCCAACGCCGATGATCAGACCCACAAACGCGCAGAGCAGGACTACTCCAACAAGGCGCAGGATCGTGCCAGCATTGTGCTTTGTCGAAGGGCTCATTCGCTCTTCTCCGCGCAGAGATATAACAGGCTTCTAGCTGGAACGGGCAGACCAAAAAACCAACCTTGCCCGAGTATATGGGGGCCATCGGCGGCGAAATACGTGGCCTGCTCCTCGCGCTCGATTCCCTGAACGACGATTGAAAGGTCGAAAGCTTTGGCCACCGCCAGAATCTGCGGAACGATCGATGCCGTGACGGATTCGGTGCCGAGGGTGGCGATAAAGGAACGATTGATCTTGATTCCGTCCACCTTCAGTTCTGTCAGGTAGGAGAGGTTTGAATATCCGGTGCCGAAGTCGTCGATGAACACGGCGTGACCCCTGTCACGAAGACGGCGAATTGCTGCAACGGCGAGTTCGCGGTCGGAAGTGGCGCGTTCGGCGAGTTCAAAGGCCAGGTTGGCGGGCGAAATCTGGCGCTCCTGCAGGCGTTCGTCGAGGAGGAGCAATAGTCGAGGATCGGTGAGGTCTGAGGCAGCGAGATTAACGCTCAGCCGGAAGTCGGGCTTGTGTTCCAGGATGGGTCCCAGTTCTTCGAGCGAGCGAATCAACATGAAGCGGGTGATTTCACTGACGAATCCGTCTGCTTCAGCGAGGGCGATGATCGTTTCAGGGCGAATGCTTTCACCATCCTCGTCGGTCCATCGCGCCAGCGCTTCCGCTCCAACGATGCGGTGACTACTCAACTCGACGATGGGCTGGTAGGCCACTGACAACTTGCCCATGAGGATGGCGCGTTTGAGCTGATGCGTATGACTGCGCTTCCTGTTGCCGGAGAGCAGCACCATCACCGCGCATGCAAAGCCGGCCGTGCCTCCTGTGGCGACGTATCCGTCAAAGAGCGCTCGATTGGTGCTCCAGACTTCGTGCATCGGCATGTAAGTCATCACGCAGAGGGGATAGCCGTTCATGCACTTGCCCCTATACAGCACGTCGCCTAGGCGAATAGCAGTTTTGGATTGCAATACCTCAGAGGGAATGACCTGCTCTCCGGTAACCTGGGAGAAGATCACCTTGTGGGCTTGATCCGATTTTGAAGCATCGAGAACCCCCACCGAGTAATGGATCGGCTGTTGCGGGAATTCGGAAAAGATGTCGGGACTGATAACCACATGAGCCCTGTTAGAGGCGACGACCGTAGCATGGACTCCGGCGGGAACATTGAGGGGGTAACTGCGATAGACGGTAGAACCCGAAGGTCCCTGAATGTCTGGCGCAAGCAACCGGATGGGTGCAGCCAGTTTTCCTTCGGTTGCTGAACACAGGAAGTTATTCTGACCCACCAGGGCAACGTCTTTCAAAAATCGGGCAGCGAAGGTCAGCCGACGGAGCAGAGCAATATCTTCGTCGGAACAGGATGTGAATGAAGACGCGTCGGCCTGATCCAGTGTACGAGACACTTCAGATACCAGGTCCTGCTCCCGCTGCAGAAGGAGGTCCGAATACTCGCCCAGGCGGTTGTTCGTGGCATGAAGAATCGACACGCGGCCGATCAGGTATCCGGCTAGTATTCCGAGAATGATGGAGGCCGCAGCTAACCACACTCGGCTGATGCGATAGAGTTTGCGGACCTTCACCGTTTTCCTTTCCGGCGAGATATTTTTCTGCAGGCATTACGCGATACTGGGTAGGTTTATTGCCTGACCTGATCAGGTGTTAGTTGGAAATGGCTTGGGTCGTTTTCATCTTACACATGCAAACGCACCGGTTTGGACTACTTTGCGCACAAAGTTCTGAGTCATGTAAAGCCGTCCGGTCTTACTGTCCGCGGTAAATTTGGATTGGAGCGCATTGGCCCGAGTTTATCGCATTAGCAACAATTTATTGCGCAAAATTCGATTGCCTCTCCTGATGCCTATGGGGGCGGGTCCGTAGGCGGGTGGCGGACCGGTATACTGGTGTGTTTGAAGGCGATTCCGTGGGCCGCATCGCGCTGGCGCCGCGCAGGGAGCATTACTTGCAAGAGGCAGAGATCGGGATTATTGGCGGCAGCGGGCTATATTCAATGCCTGGCCTTACGGAAATTCGTGAAGAAAAGGTGGAGACTCCTTTTGGGGAGCCTTCCGACGGCTTTATTCTGGGGAGCCTGGAGGGGCGAAAGGTCGCTTTTCTGGCGCGGCACGGGCGGGGCCACAAGCTATTGCCGTCGGAGCTGAATTTCCGCGCCAATATCTACGCGATGAAGAAGCTCGGCGTGGAGCGCATTCTGTCAGTTTCGGCCGTCGGCTCGCTGAAGGAAGAGCACAAGCCCACCGATTTTGTGATTCCCGACCAGTTCATCGACCGCACTTTTTTGCGGACTTCTACTTTCTTCGGCAACGGCGTGGTGGGGCATGTCGCCTTTGGTGATCCTGTGTGTGTGACGGTGGCCGATGCTGCGGTTGCTGCCTGCGGGTCGGCCGGCGTCGTCGGCAAAAAAGGCGGGACCTATGTGTGCATGGAAGGACCGCAGTTCTCAACCAAAGCCGAATCGAATCTCTATCGAAGTTGGGGCGCGGACGTGGTGGGCATGACCAACCTGCAGGAAGCGAAACTGGCTCGCGAGGCCGAGATCTGCTATGCAACTGTGGCTATGGTTACAGACTACGATTGCTGGCATCCGGATCACGATTCGGTGACCGTTGACCAGATCGTCGCGGTTTTGCATCAGAATGCGGAGAACGCGGCAAAAGTAGTACGGGCGACGGTCGCAACGCTGCCGACTGAGCGAAGTTGTGGCTGCGCCAGCGCGGCGAAATATGCCATTCTGACTCAGCGCGACGCGATTCCTCCAGAAGCGAAAGAGCGGCTGAAACTACTGTTTGGCAAATACCTGGGCTAGATGAAACAAGCTAGCAAGACTGGAAGAACATGGCGATTACGGTAGTGGGCAGCGTTGCGTTTGACACGGTTGAAACTCCATCCGGGCGGATTCACCGCTGCCTGGCGGGCGCGGCGACGTACTTTTCTCTGGCGGCGAGCTACTTTACCGACGTGCGCGTGGTGGCGGTGGTCGGCGAGGATTTCACCAGCAAGGAACAGGCGGTCTTTGACGCGCGGGGCATCGATACGCGCGGGATTGAGCGTGCATCCGGCAAGAGCTTCTTTTGGGTCGGGTCGTATCTGGACAATCTGAATGAGGCCAAGACCATGCAGACGGATCTAAATGTCTTCGCCTCATTTGAGCCCAAGGTTCCCGAAGCTTATCTGGACTCGGAGTTTCTGTTTCTGGCCAACATCGATCCTGTGCTGCAGAAGCGCGTTCGCGACGCTATGCCCAAGGTGAAACTGGTGGGCGGCGACACGATGAATTACTGGATCAACGATCATCGCGAGAACCTGCTCAAGGTTCTTCAAGGACTGGATATTCTGCTGATCAACGACACAGAAACGAAGCTGCTCGCGGGGCATAGGAATCCGGTAAAGGCCGCGAAGGACGTGCTGGCGCTCGGTCCTAAAGCTTTGGTGGTAAAGCACGGTGAATATGGGGCGACGGCTTTTTTTGGAACGAAGTCGTTTAACTGGGACGGGCTGGATGCACACCATCCTTTCCGCGCTCCGGCACTCCCGCTGGCGGAAGTGGTTGATCCAACGGGTGCGGGCGACAGCTTTGCCGGAGGCTTCTTTGGATACATTGCGTCACAGCCGGAACTGACTCCGGCGGTCTTCAAGAAAGCGATGTTCTACGGTGGCGTGATGGGTTCGTTCACAGTGGAGCGCTTTGGCACCGAACGTTTGCAGCATTTGACTCGCGAAGAGATCGAGGAGCGTTTTGCCATCTTCCGCGAGTTGACTCACCTGGATTGAGAGTTGATGCGTGACCAACTCATCCAATTCAGATGTTCCTGAGCGTGTGGAGCGTCCGGCTCTCAAGAGCCTTTGCTGGGTTGAGCAGATTCTCGTTCTCGCTGCGTCGCTGATCGCTTCTGTGGCGGCTGTGTGGTGGAGCTGGCGCAATCATGCGTTTCTGCTCTACGGTGACGCAGAAGCGCATATCCATATCGCCCGTCGGATCTTTGATTCGCATCGCCCTGGACTGACTCAGCTTGGTTCGGTCTGGTTGCCGCTGCCGCATCTTTTACTGGTTCCATTTATCGCGGTCGACAGCTGGTGGCGCAGTGGCTTCGGTCCGGCGATTCCGTCAGCTGCCTGCTATCTGTTGGCTTGTCTCGGCCTTTACCGCCTGGCGCGCAAGTGGCTCTCTCCGGCGTCTGCATGGCTGGCGCTGTTGCTTTTTGCGGCGAATCCTAATCTGCTGTATCTGCAAACGACGGCGATGACGGAGCCGCTTTTTCTCTGCGAACTTATCTGGATAATTCTGCTGCTGGAGGAGTGGTACGCAAGCCTGGCGAGCGACACCCGACGCACGAGACGGCTGCTATGGGCGACCATCACCGTGCTGGTCGCGGCGGTCTACACGCGTTACGACGGCTGGATACTCGCCTTTCTGGCGTGGGTGGCGATGGCCGAGTGCATGCGGCGCCGAGGCCGGCTCACTGAGCGAAGCTTTGTTTTTGCGTCGGTAGCGTTGTTGCTGGCTCCTGTGGGTTGGATGGTCTATAACGCTGTTGTCTTTGGCGACTGGCTGGACTTCATGCGCGGACCGTATTCGGCGAGAGCGATTGAACTGCGCACTTCTTCGTCTGCTGTTGATCCTCATCCTGGCTGGCATAAGCCGTGGGTTTCACTTGAATATTTTTTGAAAGCTGCCGAGATGGACGCGGCTGCGGTCGGCTGGGGATGGTTGCTGTTTGTGGTTGCCCTGGTTGGGACGGCTTGGGCATGGTTTCGCAGTGCCGCGTCGTCGCCAGGAGATTTGACGGGAGAGTTGAATGGGAACAGGCAGTCTGCTGCGCGGCATGCGACAGTCGGTTGGACTTTGCTGCTGTGGATGCCTTTGCCCTTCTACGCTTACTCGGTCAGCTATGGCTCCGTGCCGATCTTCCTGCCGGTCTGGAAGCCCTTCTCGTGGTACAACACGCGCTATGGAATGGAATTGCTGCCGGCCTTTGCGCTGTTTCTCGGCTTTGCGATCGAGGGCTTGCTCGCTCAGTTGCGGAGGTTTTCGCCAAAGTATGTGTGGATAGCTGTTTCAGCCCTCACGGCGTTGTTGGTCGCAAACGTCGCGGAGTTGGTGAAGGAGCGACCGCTGATTTATGTTGAGGCGCAGAAGAATACGGAGTCGCGCGCTTACTACAACGTTGTGCTTGCTGAAACGCTGACCCGGCTGCATGAATTAGATCCCGATGGCGTCGTCCTGATGGACACCTCGACGTTCCCCAGTCTTGTTCCGCATTCGGGACTTACTTACCGACAGACTCTGAATGAGAGCGACAAGGAGTTCTACGAGGCAGCGCTTGCTGCGCCTGCATCGCACGCTGCTGTCGTCCTGGCGTTTGCAGGGGACGAGATCGATAAAGCGGTAAAGGCCCATCCGGAGCATCTGCGCTTATATCAGAGTTTTCATTCACCGTTCAAGGGATGGGATCAGCCGGATGCGACCGTATATGTATCGGATACCTTTCCGGGAAGTCCGCTACCGACGCCCTCAACAGGTGTTACAGGCCGGTGATAGCATCGGGGCAAGTGATGACGGGTATGAAACTGATCGACATATGTATGGGTGGATTCAATCACCTGCTGCTAGGCTTGCCGTTCAACTTCAGCCGGCTGGAGCAGTCGCTGGTGGAGAACGAAGCGATCTCGCGGCTGCTGCTGGCGTGCTTTCTGGGTGGAGCTGTTGGGCTGGAGCGCGAGGCCAAGCGTCGCGCTGCCGGCGTGCGCACGAACATGCTCATTTGTTTGGCCTGCGCCCTGTTCACGCTGCTCTCCCCGATTCTGGCCGGCGACATCGGCACGAACAGGGGACAGGTAGCATCGAACATCGTGCAAGGCATCGGGTTTCTCGGTGCCGGTTTGATTATTCATACCCGCAGCCGCATCAGCGGAATGACCAGTGCGGCGAGTGTGTTCGTCGTAGCGTCGATTGGCATGTCCTGCGGCGCGGGGCTGTTTGTTACGGCAACCATCGCCACGGTCATTGTGCTGCTTTCCCTGGAACTGGTGGGATTTCTCGAGCAGCGCGTCAACCTAAAAATTTATCCGCTCATCTATGAAGCTCGCGGGGAAGATGAGACCGGCATGCTCACGTCGATCCTGGATGCCATGGATCAGGAGAAAGAGCGTCTCGGATCGGTGGATCGCGAGCCGATCGGCGCACTGCAACGGGTCAGCTTTTCGCTGACCGCAACCAAACGCCAGCATGAGCGGCTGCGCGCTCGTCTGATAGCCGAACCGTCTATCGGTGATTTGAAGGTTTTCCGCGATCCGGAGGATGAATAGACTCGTGATTCCATTTACTAAAGCACACGCGTGCGGCAACGACTTTCTCATCATCAGCGAAGAAGCTGCTGCGGGCTATGACAAGGTTGAGCTGGCGCGTCGGCTTTGCGAGCGCAACACCGGCATCGGTGCCGATGGCATTGAGTTCTTTGGATGGACAGGTGATTTTTCCGGGCGCATTCGCCTTTACAACGCCGATGGTTCGATTGCTGAAATCAGCGGCAACGGAACGCGTTGTGTCGCCGCATGGATGGCGAATGAGTTGAATCTACAGGCTGGCGATGAGTTGTCGATCGAGACCGATGCGGGGGTGCGTGTTTGCAAGATTGACGGTTTTCGCGAGTCGGAGATAGGTGGCCCCACGATTATGGTGACCACAGACATGGACGTGCCGGAGTTTGAGGCGCGAACCGTTGAACTCGCGGATGACACTGTCATCGAAGGCGTGTATGTGTCGATGGGCAATCCGCATTTTGTGATTCTGCTGGACTCTCCGGAGCAAGACGTTTTGCGAGGAGGCTACCCGCTGGATGCAAGCGAGCGCACGCTTGCGATGCTTGATTTTTCAATTGACGGCCGCTCATGGGACGAGATCGGCCAGGAGATTTGCTTCCATCCTGATTTTCCGGAACAGACAAATGTGGAATTTGTTCATGCGCTTGGAAGCCAGTCGGAGCAGATCAACCTTGTGGGTATTCGTATCTTCGAGCGAGGTGTCGGCCCTACTTCGTCCTCCGGGACTGGCACTTCCGCAACAGCTACGGCGATGATCGGCGTCTACGGTGCTGTTTCTCCGCTGGAAGTTGCAGCACCGGGAGGCATCCAGACTGTTGAGTGGGCTGGGCCGGGAGAGAAGCTTTATCTGACTGGCCCTGCAACTCTTGTTGCACGCGGCGAGGCCTGGTAGATGACTGATCTGCTCAGGCCGCGGGCTGCCGCTGTTGGTGTCAAAGTGGCTGTGTTGTCGCCTGCTTCGACTCCGGAGGCTGCGCGTGTGGATCGTGGCATGGAGGCGCTTCGCAATCTGGGCTTTTTGCCAATGGAGGCTCCGCACATGCTTACGCGGGGGCCGCTCTTTTTTGCGGGAACCACTGAGCAGCGTTTGCTTGATGTGCATGCAGCTTTCGCAGATGAAACCGTCCGGGTTCTGTTTGCAACTCGGGGCGGCTATGGCGCCAACTATCTGCTGGATGAGCTGGATATGGATGTTCTGGGCGATCATCCTAAACCGCTTTTTGGGTACAGCGATCTGACGGCGCTGCAGATTACGCTTTTGGATACGCTGAACCTGCCGTCGTTTCATGGGCCGATGGTTTCGCCGGATTTTGCGCGGGAAGATGGAGTGCATCTGCCTAGCCTGCTGGCGGCGCTTGCCGGCGAGCCGTACAAGGTGGGCAAGGCGGAGGGACTGCGATTGTTGAAGGCTGGGGCGGATGCGCAGCCGGCACGCGGAATTCTCTACGGTGGATGCCTTAGCATTTTGCTTGCGCTGCTGGGCACGGCTTTTGAGCCGCAGACTGAGGGCAAGCTGCTCTTTCTGGAAGATGTGGGAACGAAGCCTTACCAGATTGACCGCATGTTGTGGCAGTTGAAGCAGTCGGAAAAGCTGGATGGCGTAAAGGGCATTATCTTTGGCGAGATGCTCGACTGCGTTTCGCCTGGCGCGAAGCCCGATTTGTTGGAAGAAGTGATTCTGAACGCGTTGGATGATTTTGATGGTCCGATTGGGATTGGACTGCGTAGCGGGCATGTTTCGCGAGCTAACGTCACACTTACGCTTGGCGTGGAAGCGGAGTTTGTGGCGACTATCGATCCCGAGCTTCGCATGCTCGAAGCGGCAGTGGCGCGATGAGCATTCCACGCCTTTGATTTTTTGGGGAGAGTTGAGGAGATAAAGACGGCATGAGGCCGAAGCATATTCATTTAAGCGGCATTTGCGGCACGGCGATGGCTTCGCTGGCTGGATTGTTGCGCGAGAAGGGATGCCGGGTTACTGGTTCCGATGCGGCTGCTTATCCGCCGATGAGCGATCAACTGCGGGAGATGGGCATTGATGTTGCGCAGCCTTATGCGGAGGCCAATCTCGATGCTCTGCCCGACGAAACAGGTCCGGATCTGGTGGTGATCGGCAACGCGCTGTCGCGCGGCAATCCGGAAGTTGAGAGAGTGCTGGATGAGCGTATTCCGTTTACTTCGATGGCTGCGGTGCTGCGCGAAGAATTTCTTGCGGGCCGCGAGTCTTTGGTGGTGGCCGGCACGCATGGCAAGACGACAACGACGAGCATGCTGGCGTGGATCTATCAGACTGCATCGCGTGAAAACCCCCTGCTGGAGCCGTCATTTCTAATTGGCGGCGTAGCTGAAAATTTTGGTACGAGTTATCAGCTTCGGCCTACGCGGACCTTTCTGCTGGAGGGCGATGAGTACGATACGGCGTTCTTCGATAAGGGGCCGAAGTTTCTGCATTACTTTCCTGACGGGCTGATTCTTACCAGCGTGGAGTTTGATCACGCGGATATTTATGCGGATCTGGAGCAGGTAAAGACTGCGTTCAAGCGGCTGGTGAATCTTGTTCCGCGGCGTGGTGTGATCGTGGCCTATGATGGCAGCGCCAATGTTGATGAATGTGTAAGCCGCGCGTTTTGCCGCGTGGAGCGATACGGATTCGGCACGGGCGCGGATTGGCGCGTTGAGAATCTGCGTCATGACGATGGCAGGAGTAAGTGGGAAGTTCACCGCAAGGGTCAGTTGTGGGCGGAGTTTGAGATGACTCTTGCTGGAGAGCATAATGCGCTGAATGCCACGGCAGCCGCGGCCCTGGCGGCGAATCAGGGCGTGCCTCTGGCTGCGATTCAAAGTGCGCTGGCCAGCTTTGAGAGCGTGAAGCGACGGCTTGAGGTGCGCGCCGTTGTTGATGGTGTCACGATCATCGATGACTTCGCGCATCATCCTACGGCGATTCGCGAGACGCTGCGGGCGTTGCGGCAGGTTTATCCGAAGGCGCGATTGTGGGCGGTGCTTGAACCGCGTTCGAACACTTTGCGGCGCAATGTCTTTCAGCGGGAACTGGTTGAGAGTCTGGCGATTGCGGACCATGTGATCATGGATGCGGTGTACCAGTTGCAACGCATTCCCGAGGGCGAGCGGCTGCATCCGGAGCAGGTGATTGACGCGCTGAATGCTGCCGGCAAGCCTGCTGAGTTATGCGCTGATGTCAGTGCGATTGTCGATACGCTTGAGCGTCAACTCAGGCATGGCGATGTGGTGGCGATTCTTTCCAACGGCGGCTTTGATGGTATTTACGAGAAGTTGCCTGCGCGTCTCTTAAGGAGCAAGGCTGCGCGCAGGGCGTTGATAAATCGCGAAGCTTTGGTGGATTGATGATTGCCTCGCTGCTGTTGCTGGCGACTTATATAGTTCTGAGTCTGCCTGTCGCGCTGATCTTTATTCCATGGGTAGTGATTACGGGCGATCTGATGCCGCTTTATCGTGCTGCGATGGCAGTGGTGCGCGTGGGGTTTCGTGTGGCCGGGATACGGGTGCAGGTGGAGGGGTTGGAGCATGTTCCGGCAGGCGTGGCTTGTATCTTTATGTCGAACCATGTTTCGAATCTTGATCCACCGGCGTTGTTTCCACTTATCCCAAATCGGACTTCTATCTATCTTAAGAAATCGCTGATGAAGATACCTATTCTGGGTTATGCGATGGGGTTGGCGGAGTTTGTGCCGGTAAGCCGCGATGGGACTGTCGAGGGCGCACAAGAGAGTGTGCGATTGGCGAAGGCTGTGCTTGAGAAAGGTATCCATATCACGACGTTTGTAGAGGGAACGCGGTCGCGTGATGGGCGATTGCTGCCGTTCAAGAAAGGACCTTTTTATCTTGCGATGGAGGGCGGTGCGCCGTGTATTCCTGTGTCGATTTCGGGGACGGAATCGATGATGCAGAAGGGCAGTCTACGCATCCGTCCCGGGGTGGTGAAGGTGGTCTTTCATGCGCCGATTTACCCGGCGAAAGTTGGAGATCGGGATGCCTTGATGGAGGCTGTGCGGGAGTCGATTGCTGCTGGTTTGCCGGAGCGAATGCGTGGATAGGTAACGTTGCGCGTCGGACAGATAATGTAATTTGCGCGATCTCTTACATTATTTGCGGAAGAAGCTACGTTAATTGCTGCTGAACGCGATTTTCTATTTCAGGATCGCATTGTAGCCGTCGTTCTGGAGCTTCTGGCGCATGGTGTTGGCCTCGCTGCGGCTGGCAAACGGGCCGACCTGGACATGCAGAAAGTTGTCGTTCGGTTCGCGGCGAACTGCTGCTGAATAGCCGTGCTTCTGCAGAGCTTTTACCAGCACGTCAGCATCGGCGGCATTAGAGACGGCGGCGATCTGGACCATGACTCCGGAAGTCGAGGTGGTTGCCGGCTGTGGTGTTGAGGAAATTGCCGGTTGGACGGTTGGCTTTGATTGGAGTGGCTTTGGCTGTGCGGGTTGAGGAGTTACGGCTTCCGGTGTCTTCATCGCGGGCTTGACGACCGGCTTATCAATCGGCTTATCGATCGGCGTGGGGTCGGGAGTGCCTGAGTCGGCGTCGGATGACTGGGCATCTTCCGGGACTGGTGTGGGTGCGGCGACTACTGTCGGCTGTGACGCAGCAGAGGGTTTGGGCAGGATGACCGAGGGTTGCGGAGCTGCGGGCGAAGATGCCGCTTGCACGGCGTCGGGCCCGTTTTGGGCGATGGCAGATTCAGACGGTGAGTGGCGGCCGAGAGTGTAGCCGAGTCCGAAGAAGAGACCGCATATCAGCACCAGGCCAAAGAAGATGGCCAGCAGCGTGGTGGAGCTTAGGGTGAGCTCGCGGTCCGGCTGGGATTGCTGCGGTGCGAGTTCGTCCTCATCTTCAAAAGTGGTTCTCATGCCGGGTTCCTGATCAGATGTTACTCAAGTCACCGAGCTAAGCCTATGGCTCATTTGGTTCGGGCGCTGCCTTGGGCGGCAGAGCTACGCGGGGCATGGCGTCGCGCATGAGCGAGAGGATGTCGACCGGCAGCGGGAAGACGATGGTGGTGTTTTTTTCGACGCCGATTTCGGTCAGGGTCTGCAGGTAGCGGAGTTGCATGGTGAGCGGTTCGGTGGCCAGCAGGTGGGCGGCCTCGACGAGTTTTTGAGCGGCGTTGAATTCGCCCTCGGCGTGAATGATCTTGGAACGTGCTTCGCGGGCGGCTTCGGCCTGCTTGGCCATGGCGCGAAGCATCTGTTCGGGCAGGTCAACTTGTTTGACTTCGACGGACTGCACTTTGACTCCGAAGGGTTCGGTGCGCTGGTCGATGATGCCCTGGATGCGGAGGTTGAGCTTGTCGCGGTGACTGAGGAGTTCGTCGAGCTCGACTTCGCCGAGGACGGAGCGCAACGTGGTTTGCGCGAACTGCGAGGTCTGGTAGGCGTAGTTGGCTACCTGGACCACTGCCAGAGTGGGGTTGATTACGCGCAGGGTGACGACGGCGTTGACCTTGATGGTGACGTTGTCGCGGGTGATGACGTCCTGTGGCGGGACTTCCATCACTTCCTGACGGAGAGAGATGCGGACCATCTGATCGAGCGGGCGGAAGACCAGAAAGATGCCGGGACCCTTTGGCTCAGGCAGGGCGCGGCCGAGGCGGAAGATTACGGCGCGCTCGTATTCGCGGAGGATCTTGATGGAGTTGAGAAGGTATAGAACGACGATTGCGATGATGATGAACAAGAAAATGGAGCCCGATAGAACCATTGAGTTTTAATCCCCCGCACAGGTCGGATTGTACTCCCTGAGCGGAGGCGATTGTCGAAACAATCGTTTGCGAAAGATGCTTTATTTCAGCTCTTGGCGATGCTTTTTGTTCCAACCATCACGCAGCGGAAGCCGAGGTGATTGGTTCCGGTGTCGGGATCGCCCTTGCCTCGCGTGCCGACCATATAGCGGGAGCAATACTGATCGGTGCAGAGGAAGGAGCCGCCGCGCTGCGTTCTCTTGACCTGCTTGGGTTCAGCTGGGTCATAGCTGGAATCAGGGCCCTGGGGATTGGTCGTGACTTTGTTTTGCGAGGCGAGCACCTGATAGTAGTCGGGCCGGTACCAGTCGCTTGTCCACTGCCAAACGTTGCCGGCCATGTCGTAGAGTCCGTAACCGTTGGCCGGGAATTTGGCGACTGGTGCTATGCCGATGTAGCCATCTGTTCCGGCGTCTTTGTCGGGGAAATGGCCTTGGTGCGTATTGGCCATCCACTTATCGTGAGGGCGAAATTGGTCGCCCCAGACGTAGGGTTTTCCGGTGAGACCGCCGCGCGCGGCGAACTCCCATTCCGCTTCGGTCGGCAGGCGTTTTCCGGCCCACTTTGCGTATGCGGCGGCATCTTCATAGGCGACGTGGACGACGGGATAATCGTCCTTTCCTGCTATGGAGCTTTTCGGTCCGAGCGGGTGGCGCCAATTTGCTCCGGGAACATAGGTCCACCACTGAAAGTGATCGTTGAGAGGAACGGCATGGTCGGGGGCCAAGAAGACGACGGAACCGGCAACGAGGTTTTCTGGCGGCGCGCCGGGAAAGTCTTCTGCGCGCGGCTTGCGTTCGGCTACGGTGACGTATCCAGTCGCTTTAACGAAGGCCGCGAACTGTGCGTTGGTGACATCTGTCTTATCCATGAAGAAGCCGTCTACATAGACGCGGTGGACGGGGCGTGAGTCCAGCGTGGCATTCATGCCAACGTCATCTTTGTCTGGTGGATCCTGTGCGCCCATGGAGAACTCGCCGCCTGGAATCCAGGCCATCCCTTTGGGCGCGGCTATAGGTATCGAGGAGGAATTTGGAAGTGTTGGTTGGAAATAAGCGGCTGGCTTCGTGGCCATGTCTGTGGGCGTAGTTGAGGGCGAGGGTGCAGGCGGGGCAACGTTTGCGGCAGCTTTGGCTTGCGTCTGCGATGAATGAAGCCAATAGATCGACAGCATTACGAGTGCGAGAGAGACAACGACAATCACGGGTAGCCAGGAGACCCGATTCTTCACCTTCGCGGGCTTTGTGTGTGCGGCGGGAACACGCTGTTTCATAGTCTCCTCCGATCGGGCGATGTTTGTCGTTCGCTTCGTAGCCGGGCCCGGCGACCATCTGGCATTGGTGCTGCCTCTTGTGTGGAGATTTTACTCCGCACGTGGTGGAGATTGAACTCTGGCCTGCGTCAGGGTTGCGGAGGGAAGATCGTCTTCCAATCTCGTTTCATGTCGACGACGGTCCATCCTTTGGCGGTCGCTTCGTCGAGTGCCTTGTCGAGACGGCCTACGGAGGATGTCCGGTCGTAGGCATATTCGCGGTCGGCATCTGTGTGGTGAACGATGAGAATCAGGTGTGCTCCGGGACCGGCTGCAGTCCATTCGAGCATCTGCTGATCACCGTCGGAATTTCCGAAAGCGGCGATTGGACGAGCACCGATGAACTTTTGAATTCCGACAGGTTTGCCGGGGCCGTCGTCGATGAAGTCTATCTCAGGCAATCGCATGAGTACGGGCTGTCCGCCGTGGAGGTCCCATTTCAATTTGATGGAAGAGCCGATCACCTGTTCAGGAGGAATGCCGTATATCTCCTCTGCCCAGGGCCGCATAAATTCGATGCCGCCGCCGCTGACGATGTATGTCTTGAATCCATTGGCTCGAAAGTATGCGAGCAGTTCAAGCATGGGTTGGTAGACGCACTTTGTGTAGGGTTTCTTGAATCGCGGATTCTGAGCGGTGGAGATCCACTGGCTCACGATCTTGGTGAATTCATCGCTGGACATTCCGGCGTGAGTAGCGGCCATGATCTTCATGATTCCGGTTTCTCCGCTGGCGACCACGGTTTTCATGTCTCCATCAAGAACCGCCTTGAAGGGCTGTTGGGTCTTCCACTCGGGATGTTGCGGCGCCAAGGCTTTGACGCGATCGATGGCGAAGACGAATTGCGTGTAGACGGGTTGCTCGAGCCATAGCGTGCCGTCGTTGTCGAAGGTGGCGATGCGTCGATCCGGCGAGACAAAGTCGTTGCTGCCGGTAGTTGTTGTGCGGGCGACAAAATCGAGGATGCTCTTTTTCGTGGGGCCTTCATTCCAGGAGGGAAGCGGGTCGGCAGCGGGGGATTGAGCGTGGGCGAGTGCGAGGGGGAGGACCGGAGCGAGGGCGAGGATTGCGAAGAGGAGTATCGCGTGGAATGAGGCTGAAGAAATGCTTGCGCAACGGAGGGATACAAGCCGGATGATTCTGGTCAGCATCGCAATCCAATCGGCTTTCGAAAGAGTGGCACGTTCTCGTATTGCTCGCATGAAAAACTCCTTCTTTGCATCGACCCCTCAGGGGCTAAAGCCCATTTGATTCCATCGGCTTTACAGCGTGACTGAAGCTACACCCTTTCAAAACCAGGACTTTTCAGCACTTTCGTATTCGCTTGATGAAGGCGAAGATCTCCCAGTGCTCGCAGCGAATCATAGAAAATCCGTCGCCCTCACATAACTGTAAGTTTGAACAGGCGACGGACTCTCTACTGCAAGTTGGGCTGGGGCTCTGGACTATTCCTCACGCAGGAGTATTAAAGGATCTGCGGAGAGCGCCCGCGCTGCTGGAATCCATGTGGCGAGGAGGCCGAGCAACAGCATAGCGAGAACGACGCCTGCCAGCACGATGGGATCGCGTGGCGTGGCCTGGTAGACGATGTAGGCGAGCACGCGGGTGGCTGCGATCCCAAGTACGACGCCGACCACGGAGCCGATGGTGAGCAGACGCAGGGAGCGACCGAGGGCGGCGCTGAGCACTTCTCTGCGTTGCGCGCCGAGGGCGATACGGATGCCGAGTTCGCGCAGCCGTTTGCTGACAGAATAGGAGGCCATGCCGAAGATGCCGGTGATGGCGAGCATGGCGCCAAGGCCGCCAAGCACTCCCAGGGCAACCGTGGCCACGCGCGAGGCGAATAAGGCGCTGTTCAACTCTTTCGTCCAGGTTCTAATCGTGAATGGGAGGCCTGGGTCCAGGGCGTGGAGGGAGGTTTCCATTGCAGACGCGAGTTGCTGCGGATCGCGGCTGGAACGAACGATGAGCCAAGTGGCGCTGGTAGGCGACTGAAGAACGGGCAGAAACATCGCCGGCTGCTGATCTTCAGTCAGGGTCATGTATTTTCCATCTTCGACCAATCCCACGACCTGGATGCGTGAGCCGTCCAAAGACCTGTAATAACGGCCTATCGCGTTTGTTTCGGTATGGAAGAGCTTGCGCGCAAATTCGCGGTTGACGATTGCCACTCGCGGAGCGTTTCTGTCGTCATGCCAGGTGAAATCTCTGCCTGACAGCAGGGTCGTGCCAGCGGCCTGAAGGTAGGCCGGAGAGACCATGTAGGTCATGGATTCGGCGGCGGCTTTGGACATGCTGAAGTCGGTCGCGTTGTCATCGAAGACGACACTGGTGTTCCAGCCCAGGGATAATGGCGCGCGATCGGTCAATCCTACCGCGGTAGTTCCGGGAATGCTCTGGAGCGTATCGATCATTCGGCGCTGCATCGGGGCCACACGGTCGCCGTTGTATCCAGCCATATCGAGGTCGGTGTCCACGACCATCGCATTTTGGGGCTGGAAGCCGAAGTTGCTGTGAAGAGAGCGCATCAGCCCGCGTACCGCGACCAGTGAGGAAGTTACAAGGATGGCACAGACCGCGACCTGGATGACCAGAAGTACGTCCCGGAAGCTGAAACGACGGCCGATTTCACTGGTTGAGCCGGATTTGACAACCTGGTAAGGGTTGGCTCGGAGCACCTGCCGCAGCGGGACGAGGCCGAACAGGAGTCCGCTGGCAAAGGCCAGCAGCATCGAAACCAGATATACCCTGGCATCTGCGTTCACGGGAAGATTGATGGGGAAGTTGGGAACCGGTTGCCAGGTGCTCAGCCAGCGCAACAGCGTGACTCCGCAAGCGATGCCGGCTGCTCCACCGGTGAGTGAGACGAGAACGGCTTCGGTGAGCAACTGGCGGAGAATGCGGTTGCGGCTCGATCCGAGAGCGAGGCGCAATGCGACTTCACGAGAGCGATCGGCGGTGCGAGCTGCGAAGAGGCTGCCCAGATTGGCACAGGCGGCGAGCAGGATCAGTCCTGCGAGGAGCATGAGCGCAGTCACGAAGGCTCGGACCGGGCCACCAAGCATATCGCCGGCCAGGCCCGGGCGCGCCAGCGAGAAACTGATCTGGCTATCTTCTTTTGGATAGGTTTTGTCGAGGCGGGTTGCGATCGATTGCAGGTCGGTGGTGGCCTGGGACACGGTTATCCCTGTCTTCAAACGCCCAACCAACCAGGTGCTCCGATTACCACGGGAGTTCAGGCCGTTCCAGCCCTCTATCTGCTCCTGATCGACGATGGGGGCCCAGAACTGCGGGGCGTAGAAGAGTTCACTGCCGTAGAATCCCGGCTGCGCAACGCCGAGGACGGTGAAGGGATGCTTGTTCACCAGAACGGTACTGCCGGCCACGGCGGGATTGGCCTGGAAATGACTTTGCCAGTAGTTGTAGCTCAACACGATATAAGGGCTGCTGTTTGGGCCATGTTCGTCTGAGGTGTGAAAGAAGCGGCCCAGATAGGGCTTGGTACCGAGTACGTCGAAGTAGTTGCCGCTAACTTCGTAGAGCCATGCGGGGGTGGGGTTGCCGCCTGTGTCGAGTCCGGCGGGGGAGATTTGGTAGGCGGCGAGCCCGTCGAAGCTGCGATTGCCGTCGCGCAGATCGACGTAGTCCGGGTAGGACTGCATGGGCGAATTGTCTTTGCCTCGCTCGATCATGTAGAGGCTTTCGGCGCCGGGGAGATTCAGAGGCTTGAGGATGAAGGCATTGAGGATGCTGAAGACGACGGCGTTGGCGCCGATGCCCAGGGCCAGGGTGGCGATGGCGACGAGGGTGAAGCCGGGAGACTTGCGCAGGGAGCGCAGGCCGATCTGGATATCGCTGATGAGGTGCTCCACAAAGCGTGTACCCATGGCTCCGTGGCTCTCTTCTTTGAAGCGCACGTAGCCGCCGAACTCGACGCATGCGCGACGATCGGCTTCGGCGCGGGAGAGGCCGGTGCGTTCGAGATCGTCGGCGCGATGCTGGATGTGCGAGCGGAGCTCTTCATCCAACTCATTGTTTGTCCCGGAGCGGCGGAAGAGGGAATTTGCTGCGGAGCGAAGGGAGGCGAAGAGTCTCATATTTCCTCCGGCCGGGCGGCGAGGACGGAGGCCATGGCGAGGGCGGAGCGGTTCCAGCCTTCGGTTTGCTCGTCGAGGCGCTTGCGGCCTTCTGCGGTGAGTTCGTAAAACTTGGCGCGTCGATTGTTTTCGGAGATGCCCCAACTGGCCTGCAGGAGGCCCTGGCGCAGGAGACGAAACAGGGCCGGATACAACGCTCCCTGCTCGATGAGCAGTGCGCTTCCGGAGATTTGACCGATGCGCAGGAGGACTCCGTAGCCGTGGAGGGGGCCGAGGGAGACGGCTTTGAGGATGAGGAGGTCGAGGGTTCCGGGAATCAGTTGGGCCTGTTCAGGCATGCGCTCTCCTAAGTCAGTCAGGAGAATAGCGCAGGCTCTCCTAAGCTGTCAAGGAGAAGGAAACAGGCGGAGCTGAACGGTTTGCCACTGGAGATCTCCGAGCCGTTTTTTAGAAAACCGAAAAATGCAATAAAGCCTTTTCCATAAATACTATTGTTAAAATAGGTATTTCGATCATACAATTCCCCTATGGCGAAAAACCCCGAACATCGCGACCTTTTCCCTGGTGCATTGGAGATCATGATTCTCCAATCGCTGCGGCTGAAGCCGATGCATGGCTATGCGCTGGTGAAGCACATCAAGCAGGTTTCTGACGACCTGCTCCAGGTGGAAGAAGGCTCCCTCTACCCGGCGCTGCAACGAATGCTGAAGGAAGGCTGGCTGGAAGCCGAGGCTGGAATCTCGACGAAGGGCCGGCCTACGCGGATCTACCGGCTCACCGCAGCCGGGGTTCATCATCTCGAAGGTGAAGTTGTCAGCTTCGAGAGGATGTTTGCGGGCATCACCCGGGTGCTCGCCGCGGCCAGCGCATAGGAGGTTGAGCATGCCGAAGCTCTCACGATTCTTCTCCAGAAAGCGCCGCTATGACGATATCTCTGTTTCGATCAGCGAGCACATCGACGAGCGGATCGATGAACTGATGGAAGAAGGCATGTCGCGCGATGAGGCTGAACGAAGTGCGCGTCGAGATTTCGGCAACGTGACGCTGCTCCGGGAGCGGAGCCGAGAAGTATGGCAGTGGCAGAGGCTCGAATCGCTACTGGTGGATCTGAAGCATGTGTGCCGCCGGCTCGGGCGCGCGCCGGGGTTCGCGATCACGGTGGTGCTCACGCTGGCAATAGGCATTGGGGCGAATACAGCGGTGTTCAGTGTGCTTAACAGCGTGCTGATTCGACCATTGCCCTACCCGGAGCCGGAGCAGCTGGTTGCGCTTCACCTCAACGCGCCGGGGGCGCCGGGGCTGGCCGAGTTCAGGGATGAACTGCGCTTATCGGCCTCGATGTATCTCACTTTTGCCGCGCACAATCGTACCTTCCAGTCTGTTGGAGTCTGGCTGCCCGGGACGGCAAGCATCACGGGAATCGCGAAGCCCGAGCAGGTCAACACGGCGATGATTACGGACGGTGTTCTACAAACGTTCAATGTACCTGCCGCCTATGGACAATGGCTTACTGCGGCTGATCAGAACCCACACGGAGCCCAGCGGGTGATGCTCAGTTATGGATACTGGCAGCGGCGCTTCGGCGGCGATCCGAATGCGGTGGGCCGCATCATCAGCGTCGACTCTCGGCCGCGTGAGATCGCCGGTGTGATGCCGCGCGGATTCAAGGTGGTCAGTTACGACTTTGATCTGCTGGCGCCGCTGGCTTTCGATCCGGTCAAGCAGCCGCTGGCTGGCTTTGCGTACCGCGGCATCGCGCGTCTCCGGCCGGGCGTGGTAATTTCGCAGGCCGACGCCGATGTGGCGCGCCTGCTCAATGTCTGGATGGACTCGTGGACGAACGGTCCAGGCATCGACCCGTACTTTTATCTGACCTGGAAGATCGCTCCCGCGCTTCGGCCTTTGAAGGACCAAATGGTCGGCAGCGTCGGCAACGTGCTCTGGGTGGTGATGGCGACAATCGGCGTCGTGATGCTGATTGCGTGCACCAATGTGGCCAACCTGTTGATGGTACGCGCCGATTCACGTCAGCACGAGCTAGCGGTGCGCTCCGCGCTTGGCGCCGGCAGATGGCGGATTGCCCGTGAACTGCTGCTGGAGAGCGTAACGCTTGGACTGCTGGGCGGTGCTGCCGGCGTAGGAGTTGCGTATGCGGGACTGCGCCTGTTGACGGCGATTGGGCCAGAGAATCTGCCGCGTCTGAGCGAGATCTCCCTCGACGGTCGATCACTCGCATTCACCCTGATTCTCTCGGTTCTCTCAGGACTGCTGTTCGGCGCTATTCCGGTGTTGCGTTATGCTCCTTCGCGGCAAGCCGTGCCGCTGCTTGGCGCCATGCGAACGGCAAGCGTCAGCCGCGAGCGGCAGCGCGGACGCAACCTGCTGGTCGTGGCGCAGGTGGCCATGGCGCTGGTGCTGCTCATCAGCGCTGTACTGATGATCCGCACCTTCAATGCAATGCACAACGTCGATCCGGGATTCTCGGACCCTGCATCGATGCAGGTGATGCGCATCTCGATCCCGGAGACGCTGGTTCGCGATCCGCAGACGGTCATGCGAATTCAGAACAGTATCCAGGACAAGCTTGCCGCGATCCCCGGGGTGTCCTCCGCAGGCTTCGCCGTTTCCGTTCCCATGAGCGGAGCCGAACCGGCCTGGGATGACATCTTCATCGAAGGGAAAAACTACGAAGGCGAAGAACCTCCTTTGCGCTTGTACAACTACGTTTCGCCTGGTTATTTTCACACCGCCGGCACACGACTCATTGCAGGGCGCGATTTTACGTGGGCGGAGATATACAGCTTGAGACCGGTGGGCATGGTGTCAGAGAGTCTGGCCCGCGAGCTGTGGGGATCGGCCAATGCAGCCATCGGCAAACGATTCCGCGAATATCCCGGCATGCCGTGGCATGAAGTAGTCGGGGTGGTCCAGGATGTGCGCGAGAACGGTGTCGATCAGATCTCGCCGGCAACCGTGTACTGGCCTTCGATGATGCACGATCTCTATGGTCCCGGGAGCTTCGATGCAAGGCGCACCGCCTACTTTGCGATGCGCAGCAATCGCGCCGGGACACACGCTTTGATCAACGAAATGCAGCAGGCCGTCTGGTCGGTCAATTCGAATCTGCCGGTAGCGGCCATCAGCACCATGCAGGATATCTACGGCCAATCGATGGCGCGCACTTCATTCACGCTGGTCATGCTGGCAATTGCAGGAGCGATGGCGCTCGCTCTCGGCATTCTGGGCATCTACGGCGTGATCTCGTATGCAGTCTCGCAGCGCACGCGCGAGATCGGAATTCGCATGGCGCTGGGCGCGAACAAGAGAGAACTGGCGTGGATGTTCGTTCGCTCAGCGCTGGTGCTTACCGGCATTGGCACTGCTGTTGGCCTCGGCGCTGCGGCCGGACTCATGCGCCTCATGGGAACGCTGTTGTTCGGCGTCAGTCCCCTCGATCCGATGACGTTCACCGCCGTACCGGTTGTCCTGGCTGCTGCGGCCGCGCTTGCGAGCTATCTACCGGCGCGCCGTACCGCAGGTATAGATCCCGTCGAAGCGCTTCGCGCCGAGTAATCGGGCAGCGGAATCCTTATCTGTTGCCAGGCCAGGCCACTGCCTCGCCAAAATGCTGATTCAAACTAACCTGCTACCAAATCAGGAGGTTGGGGAGAGGGAGTTTTGGCCTATGGGCTGGACTTCGAGGACGTCTCCGTGGAAGCCGGTTACGCGCAGGGTGGTCTGGGCGGGGATTGGTTCGGCTGAGGTGGCTTGCCAGATCTCTCCCTGCACGAATATGTGTCCGAAGGCGGGTGATGGCTGGTTGTTTGAGGGAGTGTTTGCGGGGAAGATGGGCTCCATGGCGGTGGCAGGAAAGCCGACTAATGCTGCCGGGCCGATGAGGGCTTTATTGCGGCGTGCGCGGATGGCGAGACGGAGCAGGACGACGGTGATGATGCCGAAGCCTACTGAGAGGGCGAGGGCGACAACCGGCTGAATGCTGAGCTCGGGGATGGGCGCATCTACAAGGGTGAGCGTGCCGAAGCCCAGGCAGACGATTCCGGCCATGGCGAGGGCTCCGTGGCTGGTGAATTTCATTTCGAGGACAATCAGCACCGCAGCCGCGATGAGCAGCAGCACGGCGGTGTGGCGGATGGGGAGCAGGTCTAGCGAGAAGATGGCTAGCAGGACCATGACTGTTCCCAGGGCGCCGGGGACGATGGTGCCGGGTACGTTGAATTCTAGATAGATGAGCAGCGCGCCGCCGAAGAGGAGGAGCAGAGCGAGGTTGGGATTGGCGAGGAAGCCTAGTACCTGGTCGCGGACGGTGGGCTGGATGGTGACGATGCGGGGATTGTTGAGGTGGAAGGTGAAGCTCGATTTTTGCCCTGCGCCATCGTCGCGGGTGATGGTGCGGCCGTCGAGGGCGGCGAGTAGCTGCTGGTCGCTGGCGGCTGTCAGGTCGATGAGATGCTGGCCCTGTCCATTGAGGGCTTCGTCGGCGGAGAAGGATTTGGAGCTTCGGACGGCTTCTTCGGCGACCTGGGCGTTGCGGCCGTGGCGTCCGATGTAGGAGCGCAGGAAGGCGGCTGCGTCATTCTCCATTTTTTGCTTCATGGTGTCGTCGGGGGTGCCGGAGGAGAGGACGGGATGGGCTGCTCCGGCGTTGGTGCCGGGAGCCATGGCGGCGATGTCGGCTGCTTCCAGTAGGAAGAATCCTGCTGAGCCGGCGCGGGCGCCTGCGGGGGCGATGTAGACGATGACGGGAATGCGCGAGGAGAGGGTTGCGCCGACCATCTGGCGGGTGGAGTCGAGGAGGCCTCCGGGAGTGTCGAGCTCGATGAGGAGTGCGGCGGCGTTGTCGCGATTGGCTTGTTCGAGAGCGCGATCCAGGCGTGCGGCGGAGACGGGTTGGATGGTGTCGTGGATTTCGAGGCGATAGACGAGAGGCCTGGTGGGAGAGTCTGCCCGCAACGGGTACGCCAGGGCCAGCAGGAGAATCAGGGAAAGGAATTTGATGGTTGGCCGCATCTGCTGCTCCTGTTCGGAGTACAGATCCATGCTAAACCCAAAGAGTTTTACTTTGCTTGATCGTTTGGCTAAGGCTTTGGTGGTTCGACATGGGCGTCTATCCGGGCGTCGATGATACGGTGGAGTTCTTTGGCGGCGCGATTTGAGGGGTCGAGTTTGAGGGCTTCTGCTGTCTCGTCGCGGGCTTCGGGCAGGCGGTTAGCGGCGAGGTCGAGACGGGAAAGCACCAGGTATGCTTCGAGGTTTGGGCGGCGGTCGAGGGAGGCGCGAGCCTCTTTGCGGGCAGTTTCGGTGTCGCCCGCTCGTTCGCGGACCTGGGCGAGGCCGGCGTGGGCTTCGGCTGAGTGGTCATCTGCGGCGATGGCTGACTGGTAGCCGCGTTCGGACTCGAGAAGCAGGCCGCGTTCGAGCTTGTCATGGGCTGATTTGCAGAGGCGCGCGGCGCGTTCGGCGGGGGGCAGGGCAGCGAGACGGGCGGCCTCGACCTGATCGATCATGATGGCGGCCTGACGAAAGGCGGCTCCGTCATAGGAGCGCTTGATGCGCGTGAGCGGCTCGATGGGGGAGCCGTCTGCGGAGGTCTTTTCGGGATTGGAAGACCAGGCTGCCTGGGCGGCTTTGGCTTCGCTGTCGTTGGGATGGAGGCGGAGTGCCTGGGCCAGTTCGGTGAGGGCCTCGGCCTTGTCGCCGTGGTGATGAAGACTGACGGCGAGGTTGAAATGGTAATCGGCGTCGTTGGGATCGCCGGCTTCGGCCTGGCGGAAGAGGGCGACGGCATCGTGTCCGCGTCGGCTGACGGCGACGGCCTGGTTGTTGACGACCTCGGGCAGGGGCAGGATGCGGGCGACGGCGGCAAAGGCATCTTCAGCTTTGGGATAGACGCCGGAGAAGATGAGAGAAAGGCCGCGATAGAAGCCGGCTTCGAGTTCTGCCGGGTCGCTGCCATTCTCTGGATGGATCACTTTGCCGAAGGATACTGCGGCCTCTTCGTACTGCTGGTTCGCGAACTGGAGCTTGCCTGTGGCGAGCCAGGCTTCGGTGAAGTTGGGGCTGAGTTCGGTAGCGCGCTTGAGGTGGCGGAGGCGCTCTTCGGTGTCGCGCTCGGTGATTCCGCGGACGTACTGTTCGAAGGCGTCGAGGCGGATTTTGGAGCCGGCGGCTTTGAAGGTTTCTTCGGCTACTCCGAAGCTGGGGTCGAGTCTGCGGGTGATGCGCCAGGCGAGGGAATTGAGCAGAGGGATGAGCTGGGCGATTTCGCCGCTGAGGGGGATCTCGTCGGAGAGGCGAAGTCTGGCGACGTCGAGGATGCGGGCCTTGAGGGTAAGGGTGGTGCCGCTTTCGCTATAGCTGCCGATGAGAATGTAGTTGGCATCGAGTGTCTCGGCGATACGCAGTGCGGTGGCGCGGCTGGGCTCGAAGGTTTCGGGAAGGCCGAGATGATCGAGGGCGTAGAGGCGGTCCTCTCTGGTCAAGGGCAAGAAGCCAGCGGAGGTGAAGCGGCTGTTGAGGATTTCGGGGACGGCTTCGCGGATCCAGTCGAGGTTTGCCTGGTTGCCGCTGAGAGCGTTGGTCGTCGTGGGGGCCGGGGTCAGGTTGTCGAAGGGGAGGACGAGGAGGATATGTCCGGCGGGTGCGACGGCGGGTGTTTGCGCGTTGATGATTGCGGAGGACGTAAGGATAGTCAGGCACGCGAGAACCGCGAAGAAGACACGAAAAGGGCGGGCACAGCGGGATGTATTTGAAAAGGTCACTTTTATCTGATTATAGGTCTCAATATCCGATGGTTTTGATTCGTGGGAACACTGTTCAAAACACTCCTGCTATCTGATTCGACGCGGGAGAGTGGTGAAAGTAGGACACGCGGATTTGTTGTGTGGCGGGGATTTAGTGTAGTTGGGCTTCTACGGTGCGGTGGAAGCGGATTACTGCGGCCCATTCGAGGTCGTCGCTGCGTTGCCAGACTATGTCTCCCCCGAGCTGGCGGGCGATGGCTCCGGGGGAGAGATCGTGGTGCATGCCGAAGTATTGTTCGTCGAGAGCCGAGTTGTTGAGGTGGAAGGGCAGCGGCACGGGGTCTTCTTTGGTGGAGAAGACGAGGGCGGTGGAGTAGCCGCCGGGATCCTGAGCAGCGCGGTTGATTTGCGCAGAAGTGAAGTCTTCAATGCGTTCCACGTCGAATGGGACTGCTACGTAGCCCAGTTCGGGCCGGGTGAGTTCGTCGCTTACCGGCCATGCGGTGAGCACTGTAGAACCGGGGTAGCGCGTGGCGAGCTGATGGATGGCCTGCTGGTGCAGTCGAATGACGTGCGCGTAGGTGAGGTTGTCTTCGGGCGCGAATCCGTAGGGGGGATTGATGAAGAGTCCGACGACAAATGCCGCGGCCGAAAACGCAGTGAGCAATTGCCAGTAGCGGACACGGCGATGGAAGGTGGAAACGGCGACCAGCAGCACCAGCGGATACATGGGCAAAAGGTAGCGGGTGAGGAGCGCGCCTCCGAGAACTGAGAATGCCAGTGCGTTGGCCAGCAGCAATACATAGATACGGGCCTGGGCGGGAAAGCTGATGCGATTGGCGGTTTGGCCTGTTTCATCTTTTACCGGGTCGAGCACCATTGCTGCGGTGGTGCAGAGCACGGGCACGAACATGTTCATGTAGGCGAAGAGGTGCAGCAGGCGATGTCCAAAGGCTGCGAGGATACGCAGCGGCGTCAGTGTCGAAGTAGCGTTGTAGCGAAGGAATTCGGGATTTCCGAAAAGGAAGCCGGTGTGTGCGCGGTGATAGGCGTACCAGGCTGCGAGCGGGACGAGGCAAATGCAATAACAGAGAGCCAGCATCCAACTGCGGAGGCGAATGGCTTTGGGCTTGCGAAAAGCGGCGCCGAGTTCAAAGGCGGCCAGGGTCAGCGGGGTGATGATGGCTGTCTCTTTGGCGAGGACGGCGATCGAAAACCAGAGGGCGGCGAACCAGATGTTGCGGTTTCCCGGGGCTCTGCTTTCGTCGGGCAAAGCGTAGACCAGCGCCCATAACGTGGCGGTAGCGGCGAAGATATCGGCGTGGGCCAGGGTGCTTTGGGCGAACCAGATGGGGTATAGGCCCGTCAGCATCACCGTCCAGAAGGCGACCAGAGGGCTGCCGTTGAGACGCATGGCGAGCTTCCAGACGGCGAGAAGGCCGGTGGAGGCGACGATCAGGATCGCTTCGCGAGTGACTTCTGGATAAAAGCCGGCGATTTTCCACCAGAGCGCGAGGTAGACGGATGGAAGCGGCGGGTGGGCATTGGAGATGGTGGTGATGGGGATGAGCGAGCCGGTGCGAAAGAAATCCCACGCGGCTGGGATGTAATAGCCCATTTCATCCCAGTAATAGGGCAGCCGCAGGACGCTCCAATGCGTGAGATATAGGGCCGCGAAGATAACGGGAAAGATCATCCACAGCGGCAGGGTTTGATTGAGGGCAATGTCGTCGCCGCCTTTGAGCGACGGCAGGCGCAATCGGGGTAGCCGCCGCTGGCGGGACTGCTTGGGCTCGGGGGATTCCTGCGATTCAGGAGAGAGGCTCATCGGCTGGGTACGGCTGGTTCAGATGTGGGTCGAGATGAGGATTCTAATTGACCGGGCCCTGGGGGAAGTTGGGAATCTGCGGTTCCAGGTTGAGTTCGCCGAATGCCTGTTCGTATTGAGCGAGATTCTGGCCCAGCACGTTCCATAGCGCCTTGGCCTGCTGGGGACTGAGGAAGATGCCCTGATGATTCTGAATTCTCAACTGGTCGGGCGCTTCGGAGCTGGCCTGACCGAAGATGAGATGAAAATCCCAGACGCTTACACGTACCTGCACGCTGTTGGCGTAGGTGTCGCGATATCCGGGTGCTTGTTCGAGGTTGACTTGCGGCTGCTGCGGGTTCTGACTCATAGTCTCACCAGATTACTCCCGGAGGGGGTGTCACGGCGATGGAAGTGGTCTGAAAGGGACAGCGGTCAGTCAGGGCCGGGTGCCTCGGCCGAATCTATAAGTGAGGTTAAGGCTGGCGTAGGAGGGGATGCGAACGCCTACGACTTGTTGTATTTCAGAGGGGTAGAAGCTCTCGATTGTCTGGCCGGTGTAACCGCTGGCAATGAGCATGTTGGCTCCAACGTCGAGGCGTGTGCTGAGGAAGGGGCGCACGAGAGCTGCGCGAAATTCTCGCACTGAGGTGCCGATGCATTGCGCTGCCGGATCGGGGTTGCAGCCGGTGCCGAGCGGCTTTTTGCCAACGAATTCAAACTCGCCGCGAGCCTGTAGATGGAAGGGCAACGGCTGCATGTTGCCGAGGAGGTCGAAGATGGTGCGGGGTGCTTCGGCTGTGGGCTGGCCTGAATCGACGTCGCGCGCGTCTGCTTTGGAGAAGGTAGCGAGGATCGATCCCTGGCTGAAGTTGTGCCGAACGGCGGCGGTGAGAAAGCGCAGGCGGCCTGGGCCCTGGTCCTCCTGCAAGCCGGTGTCTGGGTCGATCTTGGCTAGTTCCTGACTGGTGGTGACGTGTCCGAGGGTGACTTTCAGGTCGGTTTTCCGGAGAGTCTTGCTGATAACCAACTGATACGAGTGCGCTGTGGCGACAGGTGATCCGATGGTGGAGCCGGTGCCGATGCGCGGGTCCTCGGTGTAGAAAGCCTGACCCGCGCTCGCGGAGACTACCGGGAGGAACCATGTCTCTTTGGGAATGAAGGAGACGGTCGCCTTTGGCGAGTTGACGCCTACCCATTTCTGAAAGGAGTTAGCGGCGTGGAGCAGATCTTCGTTGTCGACGTTGATCTGATCGCGGCGCCATCCTGCATAGTACCGGATGTAACGGCTTAGCGCGCCCGAGCCTGCTGCGTAGGGAGTTACTGAACTTATCGTGACATTATTGGAATCAACCTTGGTGAAAGGGCCATAAGTGAAGTTACCGGGAATGTAAGGGCCGTAGTGATCGAGGTTGTCGCGACGGGGAGCTTCGCGTTGATAGTCGAGGCCTGCGAGCAGGGCCAGCTGCTCGGCGATCCTGTTTTGATAGCTTGTGCTTTGTCCTGTCACGGTGCGAAATTCGCTTTGACGAATGAGCCCCTGGCCGAAGTTGGAGTTGAGCGCGAGGTTATAGGTGCGGAAGAATCCAGATAACTGAAGCTGCTGCGCGCCGCTTAGCCGCCAGACATCGTTCAACGCGACGAGGCCGGTGTGGGTTTGATCTTTCTGGCGTGGGTCGATTGTGTCAGTTGAGTCACCGGCGGCAGCATTGTTGTTCTCTTCAAAAAGAGGTACAAGGCCAGGAATGTAGGAGAAGCCGTAGTAGCCGATGCCCAATGCGGTGATCTTATGATTGCCCAGATCGACGATGCGCTGGGTGTTGATCTTGTATTGCTGGCGGTGTTCAAGGCGTTTGAGGAATCCGTTTCCATAGGAGGCTTCGATTGCCACAAAGGAGTTTTGGGTCGGGCTGAACCCTGTAACTGCGTCTATATCTCGATAGTCGCCGGTCAGGGTGAGAAAGGGATCGACGCGTGAGCGGAGTCCGTAGGTTGCGGCGAGGTTGAGGGAGTGATTTCCCTGTCGAACGTTGAATGCGCCGCCGTCGACCTGAACGCTTTCGAGTATTTGCGGAATGAGACTGTTGGGGTCAGAATAGCCGTTACCATGTGCGTTTGCGGATAAGTTATTGGGCAAAAGATAAGTGCCTACCGCGATGTACTGCGCTACTGGTTCTCCGTGATCTCCGGCGACTCCAGGGGCGAAGTATTGTGGGGCTTTGATGCCGCTGGAGGCCGTTTCGATGGGATAGCCAGGGATGGAAACAGGTGCGCCAGGACGGCCGGGATTTGCGTCGAGTAAGTCCTGACGGACGAAGACTTTTTCTGCCGGATCGGGCGAGAGGACATCCACCTGATTGATGTCGGTGGTAACGATCACTGTGTCGCTGCGATTTATGCGCGGCGTGAGTTGTATCTGAAGCTCGCTGGTGGAGTAAGGCGCCTGAATTGTTTTTGAAAAGAGGTGAAAGTTTGCGGCTTTGACGATGAGGTCAATCGTTTCAATCGGTGTTTCACCGCGATCAAGCTTGATCGAAAACTTGCCGGCGTTGTCGGTCGTGGTTTGCTGTTTGCGTCCGTGGGGTTGCGGCGTGAGCTGAACGGTTGCGCCGGTTACAGGCGTACCCTGCAAGTCAACGATGCTGCCGGAGATTGCGTGATCGTCAGCCAACGCTGAGAGCGGGATGAGCAATATCGCCATCCAGCAAGAGCGGAAGCAAAGAGCCGCAAGTTGATTCACCATCTTCTTACACACCGATCGTACGGGCAGGAGTTTTAACCGCGCAGAGCTCGCGGCTGACATTTTTGTTTCTCACTTATTAAACGCGAGAGGATACGGAGTGGATTGCAGCGATTGAAGAAAAATTAGATGCAGGATGAAGGGCGATCTTCGGATTGGATGGAATTTGAAATTTATTTTTGCGAGCTCAATCCGACGCTCATGTTGCCGCGTAACCAATGAAACGAACGAGAGTCCGTGAGCCTTCCTCCTAAGCTCTGCTCCCATGTGGTTCAGGTTCTCCCGTTCCCGAACAGAAGTATCCCAACCGCGGAGAGCCACATGTCAAAACTTAAATCTGTACTGGGACTCACAGTGAGTCTCATGATTGCCATGCCTCCTGGGGCATACGCTTCAAGCCATCGGGAAGCACCGATTACTGCGCTGGATCACGCAGCTGACATTACTGATTTCTATGCGTTTGTCAGCTACGATCATCCGGATCGCGTGACCTTTATCATGAATGTTGATCCTTTTCTGCAACCGAGCAACGGACCGAATTATTTTCCGTTCGACCCTTCTATCGTGTATTCGATCAAGATCGATAACGATCACGATGCGACGTCAGACATAGTCTTTCAGGTCCGCTTCAATTCTCAGATCCGGGCCCCCAAGGTCTTCACCGGATTTGTTGGCGCAGGCAATGGTATCAATGCTCCGGCGAACTCGCCTGCACCAGTTGCGCCGGGAACACCTGTTGTGCCTCCAGCGATCACTTCTCTCAACGGTCCGGGATCAGCCGGTTTGAGCGAACGGCAGACTTACACCGTCACAATGATCAAGAAGGGTATCGGCACTCCTCTGACCAACACTGATGGCTCAGCCTTGTTCGCGGTTCCTACCAACGTAGGCCCGCAAACAATGCCGGACTATGATTCGTTGGCTGCGCAGGGTATCTATACGCTGCAAGGCAACGGAGGCGCTTCAGACATTCGCGTTTTCGCCGGCACGGTGGCAGACCCGTTCTTTATCGATCTGGGTGCAGCGTTTGATAGCTTCAACTTCCGTACTGCGGCAGGCGGGGGCGTTCTCACGACCGCGCAGGATGGAGACGACAAGTTGAATCTGGCTCCGAATGCAGTGGCGGGATTCAACGTGAATACCATCGCGATTGAAGTGCCTATTCGACTGCTCACGGTCGATGGAGCGGTACACGCGGCAACCGATCCGAAGGGAACGATTGGCACGTGGGCCACTACATCGCGTCAAGAGGTCACAATCAGGCAGTCGCCTAGTCCCGCACAAGCTTTCGGGAACTTGTTCCAGGTGCAGCGTCTGGGCAACCCGCTGGTCAATGAGCTTGTGATTGGGACGGGCAGCAAGGATTACTGGAGCATGTCTAACCCGAGGGACGACGCTGCGTTTGTCAACTACGACCTCGATCCTCTAATTGCGCGTGTGTTCAATGCGGTCTACGGGATCAATATTCCCAAGCCGCCCAGGTATGATCTGCTGCCACTTGTCACCTATGCAGCGCCGATTGCTCCTGCGGGTACGCCTGCTGGCCCAATCGCCGATATGCTGCGGTTGAACACAGGTGTGGCGCCTACCTCGCTTGCCAAGCGAAGCCGTCTCGGTTTGATTGCAGGCGACCCTGCGGGTTTCCCGAATGGTCGCCGGCTTACTGATGACGTGGTCGACATTGCGGCTCGCGTTGTCGGCGGAGGCATTCTGGCTAAGGGATTTAATGTGGCGCCGAACAATCTGATCGGCGATGGCGTTAACTCGACTGATGTGCCGACACAGGAAACCTTCCCGTATGTGCACTATGCGTACAGCGGACGAGACAGCCGTCATATCGATCCGGGCGAGACTGGATGCGGCGATCAACCAACGCTGACGAGCGCTTCGCAATCTGATCCGGCTCCAGCTAACCAGGGCGGACCTACCACCTGCCCTGTCAACTAAGACTTCATAACGGCAGTGGGCTCTTCGCTTCTTCAACCGGATGTGGGAGCCCGCAGCTCGGCTAGACGCAAGGTTTATCTGCAAGAGGATTTGTCATGAAGATTGTGCATCTTTCATTGTTTGCGTTGATCGGCGCTTCCGTTTTCGCGAATGCTCAGCCGGCGCCATTACCACAAGGCGATCAACCGACTTCTTCGAGAGCGGCGGAGCAGGAAGCTACTCCGGCGCAGCAGCGGATTGACGCCGCAAAGCGACAACTCAAGGCCGATCCAAAGAGGGTACAAGCGATTTATGAGCTGGCTGATGGATATATCAAGCGAGCGCGTGAGACGGCGGATCAGAAGTATCTGCAGGATGCCGAGAATGCCATCAAGCAGGGGCTAAGTCTCGATGCGGAAGACTTCCAGTTGCAGAAACTGCAGGTCGTGCTGATGTTGAGCCGGCATGAGTATGCGAAGGCCAGAGAACGAGCGGCGGTTTTCAACAAGCGCACGCCGGATGACGTGATGTTGTATGGATATCTGGCCGAAGCCGACTTCGCGTTGGGCGACTATCAGGATGCGGAAACGGCTGCGCAATGGATGTTGAATATGCGGCAAAACAACATTCCCGGTCTGCTGATCGGCGCAAAGCTTCGAACTCTCTATGGTGATCCAAATGGAGCGATTGAGTTTCTCAATCTTGCTTACTCGGAAAGCTCTCCGATGGAAGTTGAGGATCTGGCGTCGATCGCGAATGAGATTGCTGCGATCGAGATCGGTCAGGGACAGACTGACACTGCTATGACGACGCTGGAGCGGGCTGAAGAAATTTTTCCCAGGTACTACGTCACGCTCGAAAATATGGCTCGCGTAAGGCTTGAACAACGTCGCGCTCCAGAGGCGGTGAAGTTGTTGAAGCAGGCTGTGCGGATGGACTCCGATCCCCAGGTGATTTATGAGTTAGCCGAAGCGCTGCAGGTGGCTGGGGAAGGGACGGAGGCTCGCGAGACGTATCTTCAGTTCGAAAAACTTGCTGATACGACGCTGTCTGATGGCGCGACTCGCGACTTGATTTTGATGTACGCCTCGGATGCCGCGAGGGCCGCTGATGCGTTGACACTAGCGCAACGCGCGATGGACGCGCGGCACGATGTATGGACGTTGGATGCATATGCGTGGGCTCTCTACGCGAATGGACGATTCGCGGAGGCGGACGCTTCGATTCAGAAGGCGATTGCTGTCGGTGTTCAGGATGCGCTGATATTCGATCATGCAGGGCATATCGCGCAGAAGCTGAACCGCAAAGAAGATGCGGCGAAGTATTTTGAGCTTTCGCTGAAAACGAACGCGTCTTCACTGGTTGCGAGCGATGCGCGCGCGTCGCTTGGGATCTCCGACTCCGCGCGCGAATCACGGTTGACGAGCAATGCTGTTGCGCAATCATCCGGTCCGTCGCAGCCCGTGGCGCCGGGTGAGGCGAGCAACGATTCGGCGAAAGTTGGCCGGGTTGATTATGCATCTGTTCAGGCGTTCGCACCTGTGGCGGCGACGTTGCTTGTTCCGCGGCGGACTGGTACTGATCGCGCTATTCGCAGTGCACAAGCGGCCGTGGCCAGCGATCCAAAGAATGCGAAAGGATATGCCGCGCTGGGGGCGGCTTATTTTCAGCGTGCGCGGGAGACGGGCGATGTCAACGACTATCAACTCGCCGAGGAATCACTGAGCAAGTCGCTCGATCTTGGTACGGATGAGTTTTCGACGGATGACGCGTTGGCAACGATGGCTGAGGTGTGCATGGGCGAGCATCGCTTTGCTGATGCGCTCATGTATTCGCATAAGGCACTGTCGCTGGGGTCGGGAGATGTCTCGTCATTCGCCATCATCGGCGATGCGTATGCGGATATGGGCGAATATGACAAGGCAGCGCAGGCCTATGCTCGATTGACGCCGCGCGATATGACGCTTTCTCCGCGTGCCGCTTATGCGCGCGACAGCCGCATCGCGTATCTCAACTTCATTTCTGGAGATACGGCGGAGGCTGTGCAACTGATGAAGATTGCAGTTGCGGAAGGGACGGAGGCGAGAATTCCGAGTGAGAATCTGGCGTGGCTCTATTACGAGTTAGGTGAGTTCGACGTGCATGCGGGGGATACCGCTGCCGCCGATGTGGCCTATGTTACTGCGTTGACGATTTATCCGGGCGACTATCGAGCTTTGGCTGCTTTGGGTAAGCTGCGCGCAAATCAGGGCCAATACGACGATGCAATCATGCTCTATCGGAAGGCGATTGCGATTGTGCCCATGCCGATCTTTGTTGCGGAGCTTGGCGATCTCTATCAGAGGACCGGCAAGGATGCTGAGGCGAAGAAGCAATATCAGCTTGTTGAATATATCGGGCTTTTGGGCAAGGTGAATAAGGTGCTGCACAATCGCGATCTTGCGCTCTTCTATGCAGATCATGATGTGAAGCTTACGGAGGCTCTGGAGCTCGCGCAAAAAGAATTTGAAGTGCGGCATGACGTCTACACGTGGGATGCGCTGGCATGGGCGCTTTATAAGAATGGCAAGTACTCCGAGGCAGCCGCTGCCAGCGAGAAGGCGCTGCATTTCGGAACGCGCGACGCGATGCTGCTTTTTCATGCGGGGATGATTGCAGAGCGCATGGGACTGCAGGAACAGGCGCATGCAAATCTGGAGAAGGCGCTTCAGATCAATCCGAGTTTTCATCTGGTGTATGCGCATGTGGCGCGGGAGGCGCTGAGCGGTATGAATTCGCAGAGTGCGTCGAGGGAGAGCCATGCTCGTTAAGCGCTTAGGATGGTGCCTGATATTCCTGCTCTCGCTTTGTTTTGGGCGTGCTGCCTATGGGCATCCCATGGGTAATTTCAGCGTGAATCACTATTCGAAGATCACCGTGCAGGGTGACCGGATTCGCATCGATTACTTTATCGATCTTGCGGAGATTCCCGCGTATCAGGAGTTGCAGCAAGGCAATATAACGGCTACGGTAGGCGACCCTGCGGTGGCTCACTTTGTTGCGCTGCGCGGCGAAGAACTGGGGCGGGGTTTGAGCCTGCTGCTGGATGGCAAGCCAGCAGCGCTGCACATGGTTTCGAGTGGCGTAATCTTTCCTCCGGGCGCGGGTGGATTGCCGACGATGAAGATGGGCTTTGCATACGAGGCGGCGTATTCAGAAGAGAAGAACTGGAGGAAAACAGACAGTACGCACTTTAATCTGCGCTATGCGGACAACAACTATCCAGGCCATACGGGATGGAAGGAAATAGTTGCGGTGTCATCTGCAGGTTCGGTGCTGAGGAGTTCTGTTCCGTCGAAGGATCGCAGCGGGGAGTTGAGTAACTATCCTACTGATCTGCTGAACAGTCCTCCGCAAGACTTGGAAGCGAGTGTGGAGGTCGAGCTTCCAGCGGAGACGGCTTCGGTTGCGGTTCCGATAGAGACTCATGCTGTTGTGTATAAGCGGCAAGAGGTTCGTACCAATGTTATTTCGGGTGAGGATAAGACGGGGAAGGGCAAGGACGCGCTGACTCAAGCGAAGGCAGCGAAAGGTGTAGAGCCAGTTATCGTTGCTCCTCAGGCAATGCATCTTGAGGCCAATCAGCAGCGGACGCCGCGAAGCCGGTTCACGGAGCTGATTACCGAGCAACATTTGAGTCTCTGGTTTCTCTTTAGCGCGGCGATCATTGCGATGGGTCTTGGTGCTTTACATGCACTGGAACCGGGCCATGGAAAGACGATCGTTGCGGCCTATCTGGTCGGCTCCAGAGGGACTGCCCGCCATGCTATTCTGCTGGGCATGATCGTGACGGCGTCTCACACTGCGGGGGTATTCGCGCTCGGTGCGATCACGTTGTATGCCTCTCGATATATCGTGCCAGAGCAACTCTATCCATGGCTGGGGGTGCTTTCGGGAATCGTCATTGCCGGGCTTGGCAGCTACATGTTTTTGCGGCGGGTGACAGGCACGGCTGTGGATCACTCTCACGAGCCGGGAAGCGCGCATAGTCACGGATTCTTCTTTCGGCGATCTGCTGCAAGTCAGACAAAAACCGACGACACGGGTGTTGGGAATGCGCGTAAGGCGGTGAGCCTGGGGCAGCTTTTCACGCTTGGTATTACGGGCGGAATTATTCCATGTCCAGCGGCGCTGATTGTTCTGTTAAGTGCATTTGCGCTGCATCGTATCGGGCTTGGGTTTTTTCTGATTGTAGCGTTCAGTGTCGGGTTGGCGGCGGTGCTGATCGGCTTTGGGATGTTGATGGTCTATGCGGGCAGATTCATGGCGCGGCTCAAGATGGATGGGCCACTGACGAGGCGCTGGCTTCCGCTTGCGTCCTCTGCCTTCATCACGGTTCTGGGTGTGGGGCTGGCGATACAGGCTTTTGCGGCAACGCATTTGAGCCTGTATCTGGATGTGAATCTGTTGACGAAGGAGAAGCTGGGTCCGCTGCTCTTTGTTACAGGGCTGGGGTTGATCTTGGGCATGCGCCACTCGACCGATGCGGATCATGTGGTGGCTATTTCCACGATCGTTACTCGCCAGCGCAGTATTCGTGGCGCTGCGCTGATCGGCTCTGTGTGGGGGCTGGGCCATACGATCACAATTTTCATTGTGGGGTCACTGATTATTCTTTTTGGTGTTGAGATTCCGCCGCGTGTTGGCCTATCGATGGAGTTCAGTGTGGCCATTATGCTGATCCTGCTTGGCGTTCTAAATCTGACGGGCGTGATGCAGCGAATTACGAACTACTTCACGCCGCGCAGCTTTTCGCGACGGGCGGAGACGAATGTTGCGGAGCCGAACGATTCAACAGCGAAGCAGGGTCTCTTCGTGAATCCGGTTGGTGGACTTGGTGTATATCAATGCGTAAGGCCTCTGGTGATCGGCCTGGTGCACGGGCTTGCAGGATCGGCGGCGGTGGCGCTGCTGGTGCTGTCGACGATTCACAACCCTTACTGGGCGACGGGATATCTGATCATCTTTGGCATCGGAACAATGATCGGGATGATGCTCATGACAGCGGCGATGGCGGTGCCACTTACATTTGCGGGAGATCGCTTTAAACAGTTGAGCCGCTATCTGGGTATGGCGTCAGGCATGGTGAGCCTTTGTTTTGGCTCATTCCTGGTTTATCAGCTAGGCTTTTTGGGTGGCCTGTTTACGAGTCATCCGCAATGGACGCCGCAATAGCTTTAACTGGGAAGTGCCGCACTTCAAAGCTTCGGGGTAACTGGAGCCCCAGTAAGTGTTGGGCAGCAGGACGTGCGTTGCATTGAGTATTCTTCCGAGTGCAGACGCCGAATGAAATGATTAGACAGCCTGATTAGCGCCGAATCGGGCTCTCAACAGCATCGGCATGGTGGTCGCCTGAACGAGAATCGAGAATGCAACCGCTGCGTAAGTAGAAATAACCAGCACCTCTTTGATGTGTCCGGGAGAGAGCGAGAGCGCAAGTGCAATGGATATACCACCGCGGAGTCCGCCCCAGGTAAGGATCGAGATTTCGGATGTTCTCTGTCGCAGCAGTTTGACAGCGGCAATGGGCAGGGCGAGGCTGATGAACCGCGCTCCCAGAACGAGCGGTATCGAACAAACTGCTGCGATGAGATAACTTCTTTCCAAGTTGAGCACCAGAAGCTGCAGGCCTATCAGGACGAAGAGCATTCCGTTGAGAATTTCGTCGAGTGTTTCCCAGAAGATATCGAGATTGCGGCGAGAGGTTTCGGACATTGCGTTTCTTCGGCCATAGGTGCCGATGGCGAGGCCCGCAGTCACAATCGCCAGTGGCCCGCTGGCATGCACTACGGATGCAAGCTCGTATCCGCCGCTCACCAGTGCAAGCGTCAGCATGAGTTCTACCTGGTAGTTATCAATACTTCTAAGGAGGAAATAGCAGAGCGCGCCCAGAACCAAGCCAAGTGCGATGCCTCCTCCGATTTCGAGTGCGATCAGGAGAAGAGTATGTTGCCATTCGAGGGCTTTCGATCCGCTGGACCACATCCGCAGCGCGAGAAGAAATACGACGATTCCGACCCCGTCGTTGAATAGTGATTCTCCCGCAATTTTGGTCGAGAGCGATTTAGGAACATTCATCTTCTTGAGCAATCCCATGACAGCGATCGGATCGGTTGGTGAGATCAAAGCGCCAAAAGTCAGGCAGGCAAGGAAGGGGATTGGGAGGCCAAGATAACGGAACAGCATCCAGGTGGAGAGGCCTACCACACAGGTCGAAATCAATACTCCGACAGTGGCGAGGAGGGCGATGATCGCTTTCTGCTCCCGCAATTCGGCGAGGTCTACGTGCAACGCACCGGCGAAGAGCATGAAGCTCAACATGCCGTTCAGGAGCGCTTCGCTGAAGTCTATATGGGTGAGAGTATCCGTCGCCCATCGTTGCAGGGGCAGGCCCAGATGCTGGCCAACGATGGCTAAGAGGGAGAAGGTTAGTGAGATTCCCATTACACCGACGGCAAGAGGCAGGCGAAGGAATTTGTGATTCAGGTAGGCGAAGAGGCCCGTCAATGTAAGAAGGACCGCGATCAGTGAGGATGCACTCATTCCTTCGCTCCTGCCTCAGACTTTGCTGGCGTCGGCTTCTCGATAGTCCATGATAAGCGCAGCCGAGACGGAGACAGGGCTGCAAGTTCTATATACGGCAATTACGCTTGACTGCGTTGAACACGGAAGCATAACGTTCAGTGTCAGTGTGCCAATGCCTCTATCGTTCCATCGACGTGCCCTTCCCGCGATGCTGTCGGTGATCTTTCTCTTGATCTCGACTACCCTTGCTCTGGCCGAAGACCACCCCATGCTGTGCAGCGACGGCTTCGGAAGTTTCAGCTCAAAATTCGCCACCGGCGTTACCGTTTCCGTCGAACCCGTCCGGAAGTCAGCCTTCGCTTCGCGCGTATGCTCAGCCTCCCTCAACTGGAATGGCTCGCAACTTGAGATCACGCCCAAGGCTTCTGAGATCGACCTCGACGTCTTTGGTGCCGACCTGGGCCTTGGTGTGCCCGTGGCTGCTTTTCAAATCAGAAATGTCGGTAGCGACAAATTTGTACAGTATGAAATCTACTCACTCAAAAAGCCGTCACAGAAACTTCGCACCCTGACCGGCGGAGACTACTTCAACGCTGCCGATACTGACCTTGATGGACGAATCGAAATCTGGACCGACGATGCCGCCGCAATCGACGGCTTCGATAATCTCTCGTTGAGCACCTTCGACGCTGCTCCGACGGTTGTGCTGCGTTTTGAGAAAGGCCACTTAGTCGATGTGGGAGCGGAGTTTCAATCAGACTACGATCACCAGATCAACGCACTGCGAGCCGGGATCGATTCTCATACTTTGAACCAATTCAAGAACTCCGATGGGAAATTGACAGACCGTTCCTCGCTCCCGATCGAGGAGGCGCACGCACTCATGACCACTAAAGTAAAGGTGCTGGAAATTATCTGGGCCTACCTCTACAGCGGCCGCGAACAACAGGCATGGGACGCGCTCGATGCCATGTGGCCCTCCGCAGATGTAAAGCGTATCCGCACACTCATTCAAAACGCGAGAGCTGCCGGGATGCACAGCAAAGTAGAGGGCACATCGGACAAATCCTCAATACATATCAAAAAGCACGCAATGATCTTTGAAGCGGAGATGCAATACAACAAAAATGACCACATGCATGAGTTTCAAGCAGAGGTAATTCCAAAGGAGATCTACTTGCGCCGTCCGCCCCTGCCGTCAACGGCCGGGACATCGATGAACAATGAGGTCATTTTGAACCTGGTGATTGACGCCGCCGGCAAAGTGCGATCCGCCAAATCCGAGGGCAAAGCCGATCAGGATTTGATCGCCGCGACTGCAGGGTGGAAGTTCGTCCCCGCCTTTCAGAGCGGCCACGCCGTCGCCAGCCGTATGCGCTATGGCGTCACGCCCTACCAATAGCTAAGTTGGTACAGTTTTAGGCGCAGGGCACAGGAGCAAATTAAGAAGTGCTCGTGAGTAGTTGGTGCGGAAGAGGGGACTTGAACCCCTATGGGTTACCCCGCCAGATCCTAAGTCTGGTGCGTCTGCCAATTTCGCCACTTCCGCACTGATTGCAACCTGCTCGCGGTCGAGCGAAGGGTGCAAATACCATAAGGTCATGTTTATTGTCGCATGACCCATGAGTTAAGGAATAGTCCCTGAACGGGGCCGGCCATGATGAAGCGAAACGCGAAAGTGCGGCTGATGGTTCTATTCAGAGCCTACTGTAGATGCGCACGGCGAATGGCACAACCAACCGCCCTGGTCTGTGGCGTGGCTACGGGCATTCCTGACAGCACGGCGTCGATAGCGAGCTTCAGGCCTTGTTTGGTTGTGCGTTCGGGGTTTGGCGCATCTTCTATGTAGCCGCGATAGCGTATAACTCCTGCGGCGTCCAAAACCAGTGTTTCGGTTGTACTCTGTACGCCCAGGCTGTCGGCTGCCTTGTTGTCTACATCGTGATAGACGGGAAAGTCGAATCCCGCGTCCTGGGCGTAGGTTCGCACTTCATCCAGAGACTCATTGGAATTTGAGTCGACTACTATGAAGCGAACGCGCTTCCCGTAGTCGTGATACAAAACGTTCCTGCGGTAGTTGAAGGCATTGGACATGGGGCAGCGTGTAGAGAAGAAGATTACTACTGTGACTTCTCCTTTGAGCGAGTTGTAAGTTTGTGAATGACCGCGCATGTCGAGGACGGAGAAGCTGGAAATTGGAGGACCAGCGGAGTACTCCTGGGAGTGTAGCGATGGCGCTATCGCAAATAGGATCGCGGCAAGGGCGACGCATGTTTTCACGGCCTTCACGTTCTCTCCTTTCTTGCGCGGCGAAGTGCGAGCTGCATGGCTCCTCATGGCAACTGAACAAACGGTGCGACCGAAGGAACTCCGGCGCTGTTGACGATGAAGAGCATGTAGTAGCCCGGGGGCGCCAGATTTGCATCTATCGGTGAGGTTACGGTGAGCCCACCGCTGGCCTGCGCGAAAGACAGAGGTATGAAGCGTTCGTTCTGATCGAAGAAGTGGGTTACTGCACCGGTTCGAATGAGCGTAACGCTGGCGATGCTGAAGTTGTCTGGCGTGCCTACGAAGAATGTGGAGTTGTACTGAATCTGCGTGGGGGCTTGCGTAATGCTTGGCCTCGGGCCTTTGAAGAGATAAGGCGGCGAGTAGAATTCGGCGCTCTTCTCATCCGGCACGTTGCCGAAGTCCGCGCCCATACCGGACTCGAGCACTCTGCCGTCGGGGAGCAGGAGCGCGGTTCCATGATACTCACGAGGTGTGTGCATTGAGGCCACGGTGGTCCATGTCTGTGTCCGCGGTGACCACAATTCACCGGCGTAGACTGCCTTGGAGATATCGCCGCCATTCTTATCGGTTTCGCCACCTGTTGCCAGAGCTGTGCCATCAGGGAGCATGGTGAGGTTCATGAAGCTCCGCGGATAAACCATGGACGGGGTTTCTACCCATGCGGGAACCGGTTGCGTGAAGTCGAGAACAAAGGTCGTATTCGAGGACGCGCCGACGAACTGGCTGTCTGAAGAGCTGCCGGCCTTTACGAACTTATTCGGCGTGTACATTGTGGCGCTCCCGCCATCGACGATGTTTGGATCAATTACCGACCAATTCACCGTATTGAGGTCGAGCACGTCTGTGTCTGTCGCATACTCGGAACCGCCGATGTGGATGATGCGGCCGTCCGGAAGCAGATAGAGGAACGGATAGGTTTCGAATGGATTGTTGGCATTGGTCAGCGATGTCCAGCTGTTGGATGTGGAGTCGTAGATTTCGGAAATACCCGCATTGGTATGTGCGGTAGTCTGCCAACCCGCGGTGACCATGATGCGCCCGTCGGATAGGGTGGTTGCGGTTGGATACCAGCGGCGGTATTGCATCTTGGGCACGGAGGTCCATGTCTGATTGGTTGGGTCGAATATCTCCGCGTTTGCGATGCCGATAGTGTTAGCTGAATCACCATAGCCACCTACGACCAAAACTCTGCCATCAGCCAGCAGCGCATGCCCGGAGCAGAACAGGTCATCTCCTTCCGGGACGCTCTTGAATGTGTTGTTCACGTAATTCCAGACGGTAGGTGTTGAACCGTCCTGATAGAAGAGGACCTGGTTGTTTTGAAGCAGGATGAGGTTGACCGCGACGGCAGGGAGGTTCACGACGGAGGACCACTGGCCGACGGTCGATGGGTCTGTAGTGCTGGCGACGTTGATCGTGAGGACTGCCGAGGTTGTGGTGAGGCCAGCTCCGTTACGGGCTCGCGCCGCGAGGGTGTGAGCGCCCAGGGCCACAGTGCTTGAGTCCCAAACGAGCGAGTACGGAGGACTTGTAACTTCGGCGCTCAGAGACGACCCATCCAGCAGGAACTGGACTCCCGCAACAGAGATTTGATCGTAGGCCGCTGCGGACACGGTTACCAATCCTGCGAAAGTTGAGCCCTGCGCAGGTGAGGTCATCGACACGGTGGGTGGAGTCGCGGTCGCGCCTCCACTACCTGCGAGGACTTCGACGATAGCGAGGTTGTATCTGTCTTTTGTGGGGGCTGTGTCGTTGATGGTGACGGTGGTTCCGCTTGCAGAGATGGCGCTTGCCTGCATCTGGACCCAATAGGTATCGCCTGTGGGAGTTAGATACTGATTGATAAGTGTCTGGGATGCTCCAAGCGTGCGGGCTGTGGCGTTGTCGAAATCGTTGCCGACGCCGAGGACCAGTGAGTTCGCACCGGTTGTGACGAGGGAAGCAGTGGGGGCGCCGGAAGCGGCGCTCTTGCTAGCGACTGCTCCAATGGGGTGAGTAGGATTGACGCCGGCGAAACTCATCACGGTGATTGAGGCAACTACCTTTTGGGACAGGGTTGCCGTGACCGAAACGCCGGTGAGGGTAGTGGGCGAGAAGGCGCCCCATATTTCGGCCGAACCGCTTTGAGCATTGGCGCGCTGGATAAGTGTCCATGTCAGACCACCGCCGGTGACGCTCTTGACAGTAGTGTTGGCGCCGGTCAGATAGTCGGTGGCGATGAAGGCGAGCAGTTGCTCGTTACCGGAAGAGGTGGTGAAGACCGGGCTCGCGATCGTCGTGCTTGCCAAAGCTCCGTTCTGAGAGACGGCTACGTCACGTACGATCGAAGCGACGGACGATACCGCAGCAGTGAAATTGATATTGCTCGCGGGCGCTCCGCTTAATGTAACGGGTTGATTTGTGGGGGTGAAACTGTAGCCGGTCTTGCTTGGAGTTACGGTGTACGAGCCGTTGGCCAGGCCGGTGAAGGAGTAGTTTCCATTCGCATCGGCGGTTGTTGTGCCGCCTGATGTGCCGCTTAGGGCAACTGTGGCGCCGGCTCCTCCGGAGGCAGGAGTGATTGTGCCTGAGATGCTCCACGTGGGTATGGCCTGAGCTGTGAAGTTTATTCCGGTCTGATTTGCGCTGCTGATTGTGACGGGCTGGCTTGCAGGGGTGAATGTGTAGCCGGTCTTGCTTGGTATTACGGTGTACGAGCCGTTGACCAGGCCGGTCAAGGAGTAGTTTCCATTCGCATCGGCAGTCGTTGTGCCGCCTGATGTGCCGCTTAGGGTAACTGTGGCGCCGGCTCCTCCGGAGGCAGGAGTGATTGTGCCTGAGATGCTCCACGTGGGTATGGCCTGAGCTGTGAAGTTTATTCCGGTCTGATTTGCGCTGCTGATTGTGACGGGCTGGCTTGCAGGGGTGAATGTGTATCCGCTCTTGCTTGGTGTTACGGTGTACGAGCCGTTGGCCAGGCCGGTGAAGGAGTAGTTTCCATTCGCGTCGGCGGTTGTTGTTGCAGTTGATGCACCGCTGAGTTTGACCGTTGCGCCGCTACCCGATGCAGTGGGGGTGATTGTGCCCGAGATGCTGTAGGTTATGGTGCCTGATGTGGGCGCGAGGACTTCTACGATTGCGAGATTGTATCTGTCTTTTGTGGGGGCAGTATCGTTGATGGTAACGGTGGTTCCGCTTGCGGGGATGGCGCTGGTCTGCCTCTGGACCCAGTAGGTATCGCCGGTAGGGGTCAGGTACTGATGGATCAGCGTCTGTGCTGGTCCAAGCGTGCGTACTGTGGCGTTGTCGAAATCGTTGCCGACGCCGATGACCAGTGAGTTAGCACCCGTTGTGACGAGGGACGCAGTGGGCGCGCCGGAAGCAGCGCTTTTGCTGCTGACCGCTCCAATGGCTCCTGTTGTGTTGACGCCTGCAAAGCTCATCACGGTAATGGAGGCAATTACCTTCTGGGACAGAATTGCCGTGATCGAAACGCCGGTGAGGGTAGAGGACGAAAAGGCGCCCCATATTTCTGCTGAACCGCTTTGCGCATTGGCGCGTTGAATAAGCGTCCATGTCAGGCCACCACCGGTGACGCTCTTGACGATGGTATTGGTGCCGCTCAGGTAGTCAGTGGCGATGAAGGCGAGCAGTTGCTCGTTACCGGAAGAGGTCGTGAAGACTGGGCTCACAATTGTTGTGCTTGCCGATGCTCCATCCTGAGAGACGTTTACGTCTGAGGTGATGGAGCCGAATGCGGATCCGGTGGCCAGCATGAGCAGGCAGAGGAGGAGAGCCAGGTTGCGGACGGCGGTGTATTGGCTCCGGTGGATTTGTAGAAGAGCGCTGGCTGCGAACTGGCTCTCGTGGTTTTTTGTGAACCGGGTCGGCGAATTTCTCTCCATCATGTTTGCTGCCTTTCGCGCTTCGACTCACCCTGCCATGTGGATACTGCCGGTCGTGGACTCACTCGGAATAGTTGCGTGTGAAAGTTTTCCAGCTCAGATCGCTGGATGCCTTTCAGGTTTGAGTGGGGTAGAAAGCCGATGTTTTTTTCTGAAGAACGAAAGGCGTAGTTGCAATTTGAGGTCCAACGCTGAGTGCGTTTGCGGTCAGGGCAGATTAATCGGTTGCTACTTGTCTCGGCGAGCCAAATTATTTGTATTCAACAGCTTCGACTTCTCAAGCGTTGAGGGCGGCGGATTTGCCGGGGGCCTGATCTCGGGCGACGGCGGGTTTCGTGTGAAGATCGACGGATGCGCTGCGCAAGTCTTTGCATAACGCGGTCCTGCGAGCGGCGAGGGAGGGATGTGGTTCTGGTCTCGTACCTCGAGTTGCCGAGGTTGAAGCTGCGTAACTATACTCGGCAATAGAGAACCATTTTTCATTATGGTTGAGGGAATCTGAGCACGACCATGTCCCCGTTTTCGTTGTACGCCAAGACTGGGTTCCTTTTTATGCTTGTTCTGGGCGTGCGTATCGGCGCAAGAGCGGAAGAGTGTTCGGGGCCGCCTGAGTTGGAGGCCCGAATCGAGGCCCATCGCGATGCTGACGCATATACCGCTTTAGGTGTCTGGTTCGACGAAAATCATAAAACGAATTGTGCGGTGCAGGCTTTCCGGGCGGGGCTCGACGTGCCGGGCTCGGCGCATCTTCACTATCTGCTCGGTCGCAGCCTCAACATGGCTGGGCGCGTCGATGAGGCCGTCGAGGTGCTGACGGAAGGACTGAAGGCCTATCCAGACTCTGGCGAAGCGGCAAAGTCGCTTGTGACCCTCTATGTGAAGCAAGGCCATTTTCAGGAGGCAATCGGAGTTGCTGAAAAGTATGCGGGCCGGAATCCGCAAGACATGGAGATGCAACGAGTCTACCTGCGGCTTCTGATGGTGAATCAGAACTATGATGTGGCTTTGCCGTTGGGCACGAAACTACTTGCTCTTCTTCCGCATGATCCCGAGTTTCTGAAGACAACCGGCAAGCTGGAACGCCTTGCGGGTGAATACCCGGCGGCACGCATACATCTTGAAGAAGCGGTTGACCTGATTCCAAATGACGTTGAAGTGCATGCATTGCTGGGTGTTGTGCTTGAGCAGTTGCAGGAGACGGCCGCGGCCGGTGCGCAGCTTGAGGAGGCGATTGAACTTGGTTCGCGAGAGCCGGAGGTGCACTTCGAGTTAGCCAAGGTGCTGCGCGCTCAAGGGAAGGCCGAGCAGGCGCAACGAGAACTTGATCTCTTCCAGCAGAGCCAGAAGGCAAAGTCGGATCGCATGGAGGCGAATCTGAAGGCGATGCAGGCCGAACAGGCGGTCAAGGCCGGCGACAACAAAAGAGCGGCGGAGCTGTATGCCGAGGCTTCGGCTGCGTCGCCTGAAGATCCAAAGCTTGCCTACCAGCTTTCACACGTCCTCGATGATCTCGGTGATGTTGCTGGCGAGCGCGCGGCGCTGGAGAGGGCTATCAAGGCTGATACTAACTTTGCCCGCGCGCATTATCAGCTTGGCTTTTTGGAGTTTCAGTCGGGGAAGTATGCCGCGGCTGAGATGGAATTCCGGAAGGCTGTCGAGGCGGCGCCTGGAAGCTTTCAGTCGTGGGATGCTTTGGCGACGACGCTTGGCCTTGAATCGCGATTTCAGGAGGCGCAGGATGCTGTGACTACCGCCCTCAAACTGAAGCCGGATGACGCCGGGGCTATTGAGCTGAGCAAGAGTCTTGCTGCTGCGCTCAGCCAGCATCCACCTCAGCAATGACAGATGAATCTGTATGTCCGGAAGGACGGTTAGCGCGATGAACGACAGGAGTTCCTCCCTCTGGACACGTCGCCGGTTGTTGCAGAATGTTCCTACGGCGCTCGCTCCTGTTCTGATTCCTGGAACGCTGAGGGCAGCGCTTCCTGGGACAAAGTCTGAGGCGCCGTTTTCGCGGTTTGTCGATGTGGCACATGCTGCGGGACTTACGGAAGCCATGGTCTATGGTGAACCGAATAGCTTTACCTCCATTGTTGAGTCGATGGCGAGCGGCTGCGCTTTTTTCGACTACGACAACGACGGATGGATGGACATCTTTATCCTTGGCGGGCGGCGGATCAAGGACACTCCGGCGAACGCAACTAATCGTCTGTATAAGAACAATCGCGATGGTACATTCACTGACGTAACAGCCAAGGCAGGATTGCTCCATACCGGCTGGGCGCAGGGTGTCTGCGTGGGTGATTACAATAACGACGGCTTTGAAGATTTATTTCTTACTTACTACGGACAGAATCTGCTTTATCGCAACAACGGCAACGGCACATTTACTGACGTGACTGCGAAAGCGGGTCTGCTGCATCCGACGGATCGTTATAGTACCGGTTGTACGTTTTTAGATTATGACTGCGATGGGTTGCTTGATCTCTTTGTGGCTAACTACCTGGAGGTCGATGAGTCTTCTGCTCCCAAGCCGTCTTTGGGCACGCCAGCGTGCAGGTTTGAAACGTTGCCTATCTTCTGTGGTCCACGGGGGCTGCCCAAGGCGCAGAACTATCTTTATCGCAACAATGGCGACGGGACGTTTACGGACGTCTCGAAGAAGTCAGGAGTTGCAGGGTTTCGAGGATCGTATGGGCTGACGGCTATCAGCTTCGATGCGGATGAGGATGGGTGGCCGGATATCTTCGTTGCGTGCGATTCAACTCCATCACTGCTGCTGATGAACAACCACGATGGAACTTTTCGCGATGAAGCCTTGGTGCGCGGCGTTGCATTCAGCGGCGATGGGCGGCAACTGGGTGGGATGGGTGTTGGTGTTGGCGATTACAACCTTGACGGTCACACTGACATCGTCAAGAGTCATTTTTACAACGAGGCGACGGGGCTTTACCGCAACGACGGCAAAGGAAATTTTGATGATGTGACCGTGTCCGCTGGTCTTAACAAGGAGACTCGCTTCGTCAGCCTGGGCGCTGGGCTGGTCGACTTTGACAATGATGGACATCCGGACATACTCATCACGACGGGCAGTGTCTATCCGCAGTTGGACGGTGTTGTGCCTAACTTTCCGTCGCACAGTCCGAGCATACTCTTTCGCAATCAGGGTGATGGCACGTTTGTTGAGTTTGGGGCGGATGCTGGTCCTGGAATCAACGCACGCCATCTGAGCCGCGGCACGGCCTTTGGCGACTTTGATAACGATGGAGATATGGACGTGCTGATCATGAATGTGAATGAGCCGCCCACGCTGCTGCGCAACGATGCTCCAGCGGGGAATCACTGGATCAAGATTCGCCTCGAAGGCACGAAGAGCAACCGCAGTGCGATTGGCGCTCGGGTATTAGCGCGCTATGGCGACAAGGTGCAGGCTCAGGAGGTGCTTAGCCAATCCAGCTTTTTGTCGTCGAACGATCCGCGCCTGCACTTTGGTCTTGGCGCTGCGGCCAAGGCGGATATCGAAGTCCATTGGCCGCTGGGCGCGGTTGAGAAGTATCCTGGGCTTGCTGCCGGTCAGCTTGTCACCATTCGCGAGGGACAGGGAATCGTGAAGGGACGCCCCTTCCGGTGATTTCGTTTCGCGGATGCAGCAAGGGGACGGCGATGCGTTCCCGCTAACCTTTGGTGCTGGCCGATCGATCTTCGGTCCGGAACATGGCGATAGCTTCGATCTCGACAAGCAGCTCGGGGCGGCACAGCTTGGCCTGAATGCCGGTGGATGCGGGGAGCGGATCCAGTCCTTGTTCCTGAAAGAATGCAGTGCGCACTTCGTTGAAAATGTCGTAGTCGCGGTCGATGTCGCGCAGGTAGCAGCTGGTGCGAACGATATCGTGCCATGTGCAGCCTTCGCTGCTCAACAGGCCGGTGATGTTTTCGAGCGTGCGCTGCATTTGTGCGCGGAAATCGCCTATGTGGACGCTCTTGCCGTGTTCGTCAATGGATGCGGTGCCGGAGATAAGCAGGATGGTGAGCCCGTTGAGATCGATCCTCATGCCGCGCGAGAACGAGCTTGGCTTGTCGTAGCAATAGGCTTCGTTGAGCACTCCGTGATTTGTCATGGCGCGCTTCTGGATCGGCAGGTGCGCGATGTTATCCAGAAGTCCATTAAGAACATTCATGTAAAAATCTCCAGCTTCCAGCAATGATTTATTCAAATTGTATCGTTTCTATCGGTCTTGCGTTCCAATAGGGTGGTTGTGACTGAATCGCGGAGCTTTAGATGCGCCTAATTCTCTTTGCCAAGAGTCTTGAGCACGCTTGAGAGGTTCTGTTTGACTTCAGGATTGGTGTCTCCGAGAGCGATTGCCTTTTCAAATTGCGCTTGTGCACCGGGCATATCTTTTAGCTGCGCCAGCACTACACCGAGCGCTTCGTGAGATGAGGCGAAGTCAGCCTTGAGACTCTGGGATTGTTCAAGGTGTGCGCGCGCCTGCTGCAGGTTGCCGCTCTTCATTTCCAGAACGCCGTTGAGATAGAGCAAGTTCCAATTCTGAGGGGACACGAGGAGAAGCCTTTGAGCGGTTTCGAGAGCCCGCTCCGGGCTGGCGGTCATGAGCGTTTCAACGAGGTGGATTCCGGTGTCGGTATCTTCGGGATGCTGTTCGAGTGCCAGGTCCAGAACGGTGACTGCCTCCTGGCCGCGACCCAGTTGGGTAAGAACATCGGCCAGTTCGTTTGCGACTGGGAGCGAGTCAGGCGACGTGTTCAGGCCATCGCGCAAGACGCGGGCGGCTTCTTCGAGGCGGGATGTTCTGGCATACGCAATGCCGAGGTTTAGGCTTTGCGTGGCCGTTCGCTGACTGAGAATGGAGGGCTTCTCCAAGAGAGAAATTATCTCGGCGAAATTGTTGTCAAGGACAAGATCGCTGGAGAGGCCGTCGTATGCAGCAGATGAAAACGGATCAATCGCCAGTGCAGCGCGCCAGTTTGTCTCTGCGTCTGATGTCGAATGCAGTGAATCGAAGGCTGCGGCGAGAATGAGATTGAGCCTGATGTTGCGGACGCCGAGCCGTTCGGCCTCCTGCAGAGCAGAGACAGCTTCTTTTATCTCTCCGGAAAGATAGAGGCTAGCTCCGAACATGAAGACGACATTGGGCATCTCCTGCTGAGAGGGTTCTTTTTGAAGCGAGGAGGCAAATGCGTTTGCGGAGCATGCATATTGCTCCTTGCCGGCGAACCAGATTCCCAGTTCATTGAGAGTGGCGGCGTCAGGATTGGCGAGAAGACGGGACTTCATTGCATCGGGGGGAACGCAGGGAGCTGCGCGGAGGAATGAACATGAGGCGAGAGCAAAGACGAGCAAGTAACTCGCATGGCGCAGGGTGACAAGGCCGCGAAGGCGACCACGCGGTGAGGACGCTGCGTCTCTCGTGCTGGTGGGATCGCCGAGGTGCGAGCGGCTACTTCTGAGCATCGGCAACATGTACCTGTATGTCGTCTATGTTGTCGCTATCCATGTTGACGAATTCGGGAATGTTGACCGCGCGGTTGGCGGCGGTGGTGTTGTCAATCAGAATGGCTGGACTATCGTTTCCATCGGCATCGATGTGGGTGAGATACATCTGCGTATAGGGCGATCGGGCCTTGGATGAAAACACCAGCCAACGCCCATTGGGCGAGAAGCTATGCCAGGAGTTCATGAGCCGCGTGTTGGCTCGCAAGCGCCGCGGGGTTCCGCCGTTGAATGGAACGATGAACAGCTGGCTGTCGGGGCGCATGAGTTGGCCGTTCTTGCACTGCACGTAGACGATCCAGCTGCCATCGGGCGAGATCTTGGGGAAGTTATTGCTCATACCGTTCTGCGAGGCGCCGACGATGCGTTCCGGCTTGCCGCCTTTGCCATCATTGAACGGGATGCGATAGAGGTCGTACTGAATAGGAGTCTCGTTGGGATCGTTTGCGCGTATCGCCTGAGCCTGTCTCGGGGGGCGCGGATCGCGGGCCTCGGCGCGGGCAAAGACGATGTACTTTCCGTCGTGGCTCCAGACTCCATCGGTCTGTACATAGTGCGGATCGTCGGCTCCAGGCAGGGGCTGGCGCAAGCCGGTTGCGCGGTTGTACCACTCCAGGATTCCGCGCGTCGGATAAAACACCTGCAGGAAGCGATAGTTCATGAAATTGGTTACGTAGTAACTATCCATGAGATTGAGAGATGGACCCGCGAAGGTGCTTAACACGTAGCGGCCGTCTGGTGAGACCTGGGACATGAAGCCTACTCGGGTCTTGCCCACCTTGGCATCGGTGTTCCAATGCACCATGTCTTTGCTCTCGATGGACATGTGCCGTTGCACGGGGACCACGGCATAAAGACCTTTGTCGTTGGCCGGTCCATCGATATCCATGCCGAAGGTTTTTCCGTCTACGGAGAAGGAATGGCAGTTGCCGCAGGTGGGCATATCTTTCAGAACGGTGTGGCTCTCGGGCTTGCGGATATCGCGGATTCGCCAGTGAATGAGATGGATCGTCGAAGGGGCGAGAGGCTGGACGACTCCGTTTTCTCCGGTTGACGGCATGAGCGGAACGTCGCGGTAGAAGATGGGTGCGCCTACCGGATCGGGAGAGGTGGAGATGGCGATCCGGGATTGCGAGAAAGCGACCTGGCCTTCGCGATAGCCCGTGATGGTGACGGTGACGGGCTTTCCGGCTGCGGTGGATTGAATCGCGCTCCAGGTGGCGGCGTCGGGAGTCCAGGTCCAGGTGGCGGCTTGCTGTACGGTCAGCTTTGGCAGGTCATCAGGATTGCTGACGCAGTCGGGATCTATGGTTCCGACATGCATTCGCTCGGCTTTGACGGGGATGTGGATGGCTGGTGTTTTGTCCGCAAATGAGAAATCGATACTCCACGATTTACCTGCTGCATCCCGCCACAGGAATTGTGGTGGGGTGATGCCGGGGGGAAAGACGGAGCCGTCTTCGGGGTAGTCGATGGAAATTTGGGAAAGCTTGCCTATGGGGCTCTGCGCAGCATAGACAGTCTTCGAGATGTCCGGAATGCCTTTGATGTGGAATTGCGGCGACAGGCTCGCGGGCAACAGGCTGGCAATTGCTACGACGAAGATCAGGCAGGCGCCTGCCGAGGCCAGCAAGCCGAGTCCTACGCGGAGTCGCGGGTGGAGGGTTTTAGGCACTATTCCTCGTTCATCTTAATCTTTGCCCGATGAGCTTTGTAACCTGAGCAGAATCAGCAGAAACGCGGGTGCCTCCAGCGGTTCACTAAGTCGCGCTATATCTTGGGGAAAGCATCCGCTGAAGGCCTCGACGTTGATTGCGTCCAAGCTGATTTTGCTCCAGCTCGTTTTAATTCCGTGTCGTTCAGGAATGACTTCACCAAGATTAATCTATAAGTCCCCAATCTGGCGACTGGGTTACAAGCCGATTCGTCTATTGACCTCCGGCTGGCTTTGCAGCTTGAAGGACGAGTTGTTGTTGATCAGTGGTTGTTACCTTCTGGTAAAAGTCCCGTAACTGGTTGTAATACTTTGCTTCGAGGAAGGTGAATCCGCGCGCCAGAATGCGGGCGCTGGTTATGGATCCGGGGCTCACTTTAGATCGGAGCTTGTATGCCGCGTTATCCTGCCAGTTCAGAGTGGCATCCTGCGGGGTGTCGACGAGGGCAAAGCCAGTGGGAAAGACGTAGGTGATCTGCTCCTGTTCCTGCGCCGGATAATGCATGTCGACAGGGAGAGCGCGCGCGTCATCCGCGGGGAAGGGAACGGTTTCTCTGCTCTCAAAGAACAGGCGGGGAATGGCCAGACGGGTGCCGCTGAGAGTCGCGAGGTTCCCTTCGATCTGGACTACCGCTACTAACTGCGCATCCGTTTTTTCGATGCCGGCTATCTGTTCGATATGCGCGTGGATTCCTGCGGGAACCTGACTCGCGATGATCTGTTCCAGCTCGCGTTTCAGTTCATTGGAATCGGTACGAAGGGCAACCTGCCGCCAGTGCAGCGCTTCCTGGCCGATGAATCCGACTTTGAGGGTTCCGGAGACGCTTCCTTGCGGGCTGATGGTGAGGCTTCCGACCCGAATCGATGTATTGTCGGTATTGATCTGCAAGGGCGTGAGGACGGTTTCTACCTTGCCATCGGCTCCGAGCGCTATTCCACCGGCGCCAGCATGCGACCAGTGCAGGGTTTGAAAAGGAGCCAGTTTCTCGCCCGGATCGACGACAACTTCCTTGCCATCGATATTCAGAGCGATAACTACGGCATCGAGTTGGCTGGCGCTCAGGTAGTCGGCGGAGAAGATGCGCTGGTTACGGCTGGCAATGCGCTCCGGTCTGGCGTTTAGGCCGGCGGCGCGTGCAAGGGCGAGGTAAAGCAGGGCGATCTCTTTGCGGTTCCCGCTTTTGTTCTGCAAGACCGCGTCGAGGCTGGTGTGTGGAATCGAGCTGTTGACAAACGAAAAAGATGAACTGCGAGTAACGTCGGTGTTTTCCAGCTTTTGTACCAGGGTATAGAGCCTTTTGGCTTTGTCGAGCTCGCTGTCGGATGAAGTGACCGCTTCCGAAACAATGTTGCGAATCGTTGGTGTTGCAGCCGTGTACTGATCGGCTTCTTTGTTCCAGTGCTGCGTATTCTTTTGCCAGTACTCTTTCTGAACGAAGGTATTGGTGTAATAGAAGTCGACATGGTAGAGCTGGCCTTCGAGAGGCGGTGTGAACTCTTCGCGAGGAATGGCCGGGATATCGGTGATGTCGAGACCGAAACGGCCGAGCGCATCCTGTTTGACTGCTTTTCCCGGGGGCAGCGTACTCGACGCCATAACGTCCGTCTGCAACTGGCCGTCTTCTCCAACCAGGTAGTTAGATGTGCGGCCTGCTCCACTCACGCCCGTGGGGAGAAACACGCTGGATGGAGTAAACAGATAGTGCGCTTTGTGCACGAAATATGGCTGCTGAATCTGCCAGAAAGGAGGGATCAGGAAGCGGTCATAGCGTAGTTGATAACGATATTCCAGGATGCTACCAACTTCGACGCTGGGTAGGTTAAAGGTCAACGCGTTTTCCTGGTTTCCGCTTTTTTGCGATGCCATGAGGTCGGCTGGTGACGTGGTGAGCGGAGTCACAGTTCCATCCGGATGGATCGTCCGTCCGGAAACGGCTGCGACTTCAAAATGGCCCAACTCCAGATTGATATCGCGAGCCTGGTCCTCTCCCTCACGGTTGCTGCCGGTTGCATTGAAGGTAAAGCTCCGTTGATATGCGACGCGAACCGTCGCCAGCTCTTTGCCTTTTTCAGTGAGCACCTTGATGCGAGCGTAGACGGTGCGGAAATGCAGAGGGTCGTCTTCCACTTCTTCTCGATAGAGATAAACGGCTGAGGCGCCCGGTGCTTTTGGGTCGGAAGTCATTTGGAGTTCTTCTTGTGTGGGAGCCTGGAACTGACCGAAAGCACTGAGGGATGCTGCTGCACTGAGCAGCAGAACTCCGAGACGCAACGCGGCATGCAAACGCACGAATATCCTTTTCCCCACGTCGGCGCCCTGAAGATAGGGGAAGGCCCAACGTGGAACCTGCAATGGGAAGTCCAAGCGATTCTACAGGGCAGACCCACCACCGACCAACGGAGGCCGGCAAAGCTGGATTGTCGTATGCTGAATAAAGGAGATCCTTAGAGATGGGCGAGTTGTATGGACTGAGCACGAGAGGCATTGTGCTCGCAGTCTGCCTGAGTTTTGCAGGGGAGGCTCACGCCGCCTGCACCGCTCCGCCGCCACTCGATGCGAAGCTGCGAGCCCACCCCACAGTCGAAAATGCGATTGCGGTGGGAAACTGGTTTGCGACACACCAGCAATTTGGCTGTGCGGTTGAGAGTTTTCGCGGGGCGCTGAAGTCGGATCCGAATTCAGCGCAACTCCATTATCTTGAGGGTCTTGCACTGTCCGCCTGGGGACATCCCACGGAAGCGGTTTCGACCCTGCAGGAAGCGGTGCGGCTCGATCCGAAGGTCATCAAGCCACATCTAGTTCTTGCCTCAGTGCTGGAACAAACCGGTCGCCCCGCGGAGGCGGAGGAGCAATGGAAGATCGCTCTCGGAATTGACCCGCACTCTATCCCCGCGCTCGAAGGTCTGAGCGCAAGCCTGCTTGCCCGGCAGGATTACATCGGTGTGGCCGGGCTGCTGCGTAATGCTCCGAGGACGGAGACGCTCACTCTCAACCTTGTGCGAGCGCTGGGACAGCTCAACCTGCTGGATGCAGCAGGCGAAGCGCTTGCCGAGGCGATCAAGCTGGCTCCGCGATCTTTGCGACTGGCCAATGCGCAATCGGTGCTCCTGGTCAAGGAGCGGCGGTATCAGGAAGCAGTAAAGCTGCTGGCGGAGACGGTGCAGCAGCATCCTGGCAACGAAGACGCCGAGTTGCTCTACTTTCGAATTCTGGTGCTGACCGGCGATATTGAGCATGCCCGCCCTCTGGGACGCAAGTTGTTGGCCCAACTGCCGCACAGCGCCGACGTGCTCTATTTGAATGGCGTCGTGGACCGCTCGGTGGGCGAATACGCCCAGTCCAAAGCGCATCTGGAGGAGGCGGTGAAGATTGAGCCGAATTACGCCAACTCCCGATTCAACCTGGGTATTGTGCTGGTCTTTCTTAAAGAATGGGCTGAGGCGAAGGAGCAATTGGAGAAGTCCATTGAACTGGGCGCTATCGAGCCGCAGGCACATTTTGAGCTGTCGAAGGCTCTGCGGGCATTGGGCGATACACAACGCGCGACCGAAGAAATGCAGCGATACCAGCAGCTCAAGAAGTCTGAAGACGATGCCATCCAGGCAGCTTCGAAGTCTGCACAGGGCGACGCCGAACTCCAGGCGGGTAATATTCAGGAAGCGATCACCCATTTCCGGGAGGCTACCGAGGCCGACCCCAATAACGGCAGCTACAGGTACAAACTCTCCATCGCCCTTGACCGCACAGGCGACACGGAGGGCGAGCGCGCCCAGCTGGAAGAGGCGGTCAAGCTGGATCCCAAGTTGGCGGGGGCACATAATCAGTTAGGCTACCTGCTTTCGCGAAAGGGCGATGCTTCCGGGGCGGAGGAACACTTCCGAATGGCGACTCGCTTTGCTCCTGGCTGGACCGAGGCGTGGATCAATTTTGCGGCGACGCTGGCGGGTGAATCGCATTTCCCTGAGGCGCGCGAGGCGGTTGCGGTCGCGCTGCGGCTGGAGCCTGACAACGCCGAGGCCCGGGAGCTTAGGGATCAGCTGGCGAGAGATCCTGCCGGCCAGCAATCTCATCCGTGAGGTCATTCTCATCCGTGAAGTTATGGGCCGTGGACGAAGACAGGGTCAATTCAAATAGCGTTGTGATGGAAGGATCGATGCCGCAGGAATGAAGATTTTACCGCCCACGTCTCGCTGGACTCGCCGAAGTCTTCTGCGGGCTGCGCCAGCGCTATGTACGCCGGCTCTTTTCCCCAGGATTTTGACAGGATTGGCGCCGGATAAGGGCACTGTCCCATCCAAGCCTTTCTCCCGCTTTACCGATGTGGCAACCAGCGCCGGCCTCACCAAGACCATGTTCTATGGTGTGCCGGAGAGCGTGACATACATTGTCGAGGAGATGGGCGGGGGCTGCGCTTTCTTTGACTACGACAACGATGGTTGGATGGATATTTTCATCCTGGGCGGGCGGAGGCTGGAGGATGTTCCTCAGGGTGCATCGAACCGGCTTTACAAAAACAACCGCGACGGCACATTTACCGATGTTACGGAAAAAGCGGGACTATTCGATGCGGGGTGGGCTGTTGGCGTCTGCGTAGGTGACTACAACAATGACGGCTTCGAAGATCTGTTTCTGACGTACTACGGGAAGAATAAGCTTTACAGGAACAACGGCGACGGGACGTTTACGGATGTGACGGCCAAGGCTGGGCTGCTGCACGAAGGGACACGTTTCGGATCGGGTTGCACCTTTCTCGACTACAACAAGGACGGACTGCTGGACTTGTTCGTCGCCAATTACGTCGAGATCGATCTTGCGCATGCTTCCAAGCCATCGCTACAGATACCGAACTGCAATTTCGAGGGCATTCCCGTGGCCTGTGGTCCCAAGGGCCTGGGAACGCCAGCGCACGCGCTGTATCGGAACAACGGCGACGGAACCTTTACGGATGTTTCGAAGGAGTCGGGGATTGCCAAGGTCAGGGGCTCGTATGGGATGACGGCGGTCTCCTTTGACGTGGATGAAGATGGCTGGCCCGATATCTATGTAGCCTGCGACACCTCGGCCAGCCTGCTGCTGCTCAATAACCATGACGGCACCTTTCGCGAAGAGGGTTTGATGCGCGGCGTGGCCATCAGCGCGGAGGGGGAAGAGATGGGCGGAATGGGCCTTGGCGTAGGCGACTACGATCTGGACGGGCGGCTCGATATGATCAAGACCCATTTCCAGCTTCAGGCGACGGGCCTCTTTCACAACGGCGGCAAGGGCGAGTTCGAGGACTTGGCCAATGCGGCCGGAATCGCGGGAGAGCGGCAATACGTCAGCTGGGGGACAGGGATCGTCGATCTGGACAATGATGGTTATCCCGACATCTTCTGGGTAACGGGAAATGTGTATGCGGAACTTGAGAAGCTGAATCCGAAGTTTCCGTATAAAGGTCCGCGCGTGCTTTTCCGCAACCGGGGAGATGGGACGTTCGTCAGGATGGGCGATGAAGCAGGGTCTGCGATCAACGCGCGACATGTCAGCCGGGGATGTGCATTTGGCGACTTTGACAACGACGGCGACCTGGACATTCTCATCATGAACCAGCATGAGCCACCCTCGCTGCTTCGCAACGATGCACCCAAAGAGAATCACTGGATCAAGGTGCGTGTGGAGGGCACGAAGAGTAACCGCAGCGCTATCGGTGCACGTGTGCTGTTGCGTTACGGGGGCAAGGTGCAGGCCCAGGCAGTCTTGAGCCAGTCCAGCTATGTCTCGGCGAACGACCCACGGTTGCACTTCGGCCTGGGAGCGGCTACGACGGCGGACATTGAGGTCTATTGGCCGTCAGGGGGAGTTGAGAAATTTCCTGCACAGGCCGCAAATCAACTGGTGACGATCCGTGAGGGGCACGGAGTTGTTCCTGGGCGGCCGTTTTCTGGCGCATGACAATCCGGACATCCGGAAATGCGGCCTGTCGTCATCAAATGTGCGTGATTTTATCGTCAATTAATCGGGGGAAGGAGCGAACTTCCGCAGAAAAATTTGCACTTTATTCTGTGCATTTTTCGGCTGGGGCGGAGGTGCCGGCTAGCCCTCAAAGTTCTCATTTGAAACGCTAAAAACCGGCTCAGCCGCGTGATCGAGAAATCCCGGACTCACAAAAACGTTTTACCTCTGAAATAAATCCACCGAAAAGGGCTTGCGCCTTGTATTTGCGTTGTGTTAGAAATCCGAAAGTTTCAAATAAACAGTTTTGACGGTGATAAGCAGGCATGCTCGGAATGTTGGCGCAAAGTTGTGCCACCCTCCCCGGCCAGAATTTCAACGATCTGAACTCTATTCAGGGAGCACGACACATGTTGTTTTGTACTAATCGGCCAGAGACTCCAGAGAAACAAGCGTCGAAACAAAATGGGTTGAGAAAGATTTCAAGATTGCTTATTGCGATCGTGGCCCTTTTCTCAATCGCTACTATTGTTCAAGCGCAGCAGCTCACAGCAACTTTAAGCGGCATCGTTGGTGACCAGTCCGAGGCTCGTGTACCAGGAGCCAAGATCAAGGTTGTGAACGAGCAAACGGGAGACGTTCGGAGCACGACGGCGGACAGTTCAGGGTTCTTCTCGGTGACGGCGTTGATCCCTGGCAATTACACGGTGTCGATCTCGGCAAAGGGCTTTGGTCCCTGGGAAGAAACCGCTGTACGTCTCAATCAGGGCGACTCGCGTACTTTGCCCAATATCCATCTCAAGATCGGCGGTTCGGAAACCGCTGTGACTGTCTATTCCGGACGCGATGCGGAAATACCCACCGATAATGCGGAAATCAGCGCAACGCTAAATAACGAGCTGGTTGATTCGGCGGTTCTGACGGGACGCAACGCGGCCGAGCTGATTAAGATGATGCCGGGTATCACTTTCAATAACGGCAGCAGCCAGGGTTCTGCATACAACAGCCAGACGACCGGCACGAACAATGGTCCGGCTGGAAGCTTCTCTGCCAATGGCACGCAGCCATACGGCTCAACGGCAGTGATTCTGGATGGCGCCAACCTGATCGATCCAGGCAATGCCGGAACGCAGGTTGCGAACATCAACCAGGACATGACGGACAGCGTCAAGTACCTTTCGGCCTCCTACGGCGCAGAATACGCCAAAGGCCCGGCGGTTTTTCAGGCCTTCAGCAAGAGCGGTGGGCAATCTTTCCACGGCGAAGGCTATCTCTATGCCCGTAACTCGGGATTCGGTTTTGCAAACGATGCCTATAACAAGGCTCAAGGTTTCTCGCTTCAGGATCAGCACTACTACTATCTGGGCGGAAACGTAGGCGGCCCGCTATTCATCCCGAAATTCTTCAACACGGGCCGCGACAAGCTGTTCTTCTGGGGCGGCTATGAGTACATGAACCAGCATCCGTTTGCTCCGCCGGCCAATATGAACGTTCCCACTGACGATCAGTTGAAGGGAGACTTCAACAACGCGGGTGTCGATCCTCACGTTCTGCAAATCTATCCATACGCGTATGCTACGCCCTGCCCAGCATCAAGCTGGAACGCCTGTAATTCGACACTCTCCCCTTGGGAAGGCCCATGGGAGGACGGCAAGGTACCGAATTTGAAGCAGTACTTTGACCCAGCCGGAGAGGTGATCGCCAGCCTTCTACCTGCAGCTAACCAAAAGCCCAACGGAAGCAATGGCTGGAATAACTATCACTACGTGAACACCAGCCCAGTCAACCGCTGGGAGGCTACGGGCAAAGTCACTTATTCAATCAACGAGAACAACAAACTATGGGGTTCGTATGCGCACCAGTCGGAAGTTGACGACCATCCTGTGGCTATCTGGTGGGCAGCGCCGTGGACGGTGCCGTATCCATCCGCAGCTGTTGCGCATGAGACGGCAGATGTAGCGCTGATCAACTTTACCCACGTATTCAACGCGTCTACGACGAACGAAGTCGTATTCTCGTATGCAAAGTTCGTCAACCCGAATAAGTTGAGCAACCCGGGAGCGGTCGATCCTACCAAGCTCGGTTTCCCGTCTCAGAGCCTCTATGGATCAGGCCACATAGGCAACCAGATTCCAAACTTTGCTGGACCGTGGAATGGCGGAATGCCGGCCATCAACGAGTTTTCGTTTGACGGCGGCATCTACGGCAAAAACAGCTTCGGAAAGACATCCAAGGCTCCGGCGTTCACCGATAACTTCACCAAGCTTATCGGCACGCACTCGGTCAAGGCTGGATTCTATTGGGATACTCAGGAGAATCTCCAGTCCTCCGGCGCCGACTATCAGGGAACTAACAACTACAGCCCTTGGGGCGGCATGGATACAGGCAATGTAATCGCCGACCTTATGTTGGGCTTCGTCTCCAGCTACACCGAACAGAGTACTATTCCTGTTCCTGATTACGCGCAGCATCAATGGTCGATCTGGGCACAGGACTCCTGGAAGGTTAAGCCTCGCCTGACCCTTAACCTTGGACTACGCGCAGACCACGAAGGCCAGTGGTACGACAAGATCGGTGATACGCAGGTCTGGAATCCTGAGACCTACGACAACAGCTCAGGCGCCGCCGCGAATACAGGGTTGCTCTGGACTAAGCTGGACTCGAAGATTCCAAAATCCGGATTCCCGAGCCCACTCTTCTTCTACAATCCGCGCGTCGGCGCTGCTTATGACGTATTCGGCAACGGCAACACTGTAGTTCGCGCAGGGTTCGGAACCTACCGCTATCAGATTTCTTCCAACGATGGCGGATGGGCCATGGCCGGCCCTCTGGGATCGTTTGAGTACAACACCGGTTCGGTCGGGTACCACGGATATGACCAACTCACCAAACAGGGGTGGGTCGTTCCAACGGGTCTGAACCAGAATGGAGCTACGATTGCCGCCGACAAACGGGGCGATAGTCTTGTTCCCTATGCAAACACCTACAGTTTCGGAATTGCTCAAGCTTTGCCGTCTCACACTGTCTTCCAGGCCTCGTACGTTGGCAGTATGAGCAGGAACCAGCTTGAATACGGCGCGAACGGCCACATCAGCGATGCCAACGCGATTCCCAAAGGAGCGTTCTTCCAGCCGGGAGTCGATCCCAACAGCAGCGGCTTCAATGCGAACGCCTACTTCCCGCTTAAGAACTATCAGCACATCTGGCTGGTAACCCACGGCGGCTACGCGAACTACAACTCTCTGCAGGTCGCCGCACAGAAGCAGTCCGGTAATCTGTTCCTGTTCACCAACTTCACCTTTGGCAAGGTACTGGGCACCCGCGACGGATCCACCAGCAATGGAAACGGCAATGGTTCAGCTGTTGACCCATTCAATCTTGCTGCGAACTACGGCCCGTTGGCGTATGACCACACCAAGTCGTTCAACCTCTCGTTCAGCTATAAGCTGCCCAAACCAATCCATAACAACGCAGTGTTGGGCCAGGTTATTAATGGCTGGGAGTTGGCCGGGTACACCAACTACCAGGATGGAGCGCCTCTGCAGCCCAATACTGGCGGCACCATCAACGCAACCTACACCAACAAGCCAACCCCACAGACGTTTACAATGCCAAACGGCGTTGTAACCTCTGGTATCGGATATTCGACCTGGTTCGGTACGAATCAGTATGAGAACAGTCTGCAACCCATTATCCGCTTCAACCCCAAGTCTGGTTTGAAGAAGAACCAGTACTTCCGTCCTGACGCATTTGCGGCACCGCAATATGGCGTTATCGGACCAACCATCATGCCATATATCAAAGCTCCCCATTATTGGGGCAGTGATCTGGCGCTCTTCAAGGCTTTCCGTATCACGGAGGCTCAGAGAGCGGAAATCCGTGTTTCAGCAACTAACTGGCTTAACCATCCCAACGCTCAGTTCGGCCTGGCCGGTAACGCCGATCAGCAGTTGAACTTCGTGGGAGTAAGTGATTCCAGTGGACTTGTCGTGAATTCGAACGACCAGACAACCGGTATACCTACGAACAAAGTAGGATACCGCTGGTTGCAATTCGCAGCTAAGTATTACTTCTAAGTGTCTTCAGATACAATCAAAGGGGCGGCTAAATGGCCGCCCCTTTTCTTTTATATGCGCACGCCATTGGCTAACACTCTAGTTATAGGTTCATTGGTTCTCGCAATATTGGGACTTAGCACGTTGCTGCTCTGCCAGGAGCAGCCTCCCGCAGCGATCCGATTTGATCTCAAGAAGCTGCCATTTCATCTGGAGAATAGTGCAAGCTCTGGGAAAAATGTTCCGGAAACCATGGCTGGCGGTGTTGCGGTATTTGACTATAACGGAGATGGCCGTCCGGACATCTTCTTTGCCAACGGCGCCGACATTGTGACGTTGAAGAAATCCTCCGACAAGTATTTCAATCGGCTCTATCGCAATGATGGAAATGGGGTCTTCACGGATGTTACGGCCAAGGCTGGGCTCTCAGGCACCGGATTCGATGTAGGTGTTGCTGTCGCGGACTATAACAACGATGGCTTTCCGGATATTTTTGTTGCGGGTGTTCACGGTAACACGCTCTACCGTAACAACGGTGACGGGACGTTTTCGAATGTAACCGTAAAAGCCGGATTGGATAAGTCGAACGATTCAGAGTTTGGCCCTTTGTGGGCGGTTGCGGCAGCCTGGGTTGATGTGAATAACGATGGCCTGCTCGATCTGTTCGTGGTCAATTATCTGCAATGGAGTTATACGGCCAAGGCGCTGTGCATCAATGAGGGCATCCCGGACTATTGCCATCCTCGCTACTACAAGGGGCTACCTAACCAGCTCTTCCTCAATCAGGGGGACGGTACTTTCAAAGACGTTTCGAAAGAGTGGGGCATACGCAACTCTGTGGGCAAGGGCATGGGTGTAGGAGTAGCTGACTATGATTTGGATGACAAACCGGATCTGTTTGTGACCAACGACGGAGAATACAACTTTCTATTCCACTCTCTCGGTAACAAGTACGAAGAGGTAGCTTTTCAGACGAATGTTGCGTTGCCTGAGGATGGTGCATTCATCTCCGGGATGGGCCTGGATTTTCGCGATTTCAATAATGACGGGTATCCGGATATCGCGTATGTGGCACTGAATAACCAGACATTTCCGGTTTACTTAAACACCGGAAAAGGGGACTTCACCGAAGTAACCGCGCCAAGCGGAATGCGCGCCGAGAGTTTGCCTATGATGGGATTCGGTGCAGGGCTCTATGACTTTGACAATGATGGCTGGAAAGATTTGTTTGTCACGCGAGGTAACGTGGTTTCAGCCTACCCGCGCGGATCCATTTTTGAGCAGCCCAATGCGGTCTTTCGAAATCTGGGTGCGACTGGAAAATGGGCAGCCATCACAGCCGAAGCGGGGTTCGTCGATTCAACAGCTGCTCAACATCGCGGCTGCGCATTTGGCGATTTTGATGGGGACGGCCGAGTGGACGCAGTGGTGACCGCGCTGGATCGGAATGCTGAGCTATGGATGAATCGCAGTCCCAAAGCTGGCCATTGGCTCGATATAGCGTTACGTGGAGTCAAAAGCAATCGCGATGGAATCGGAGCTCGGATCAAGGTAGTTACAAAGGCTGGAGCGCAATACAATCACATGACATCCAGCGTTTGTTACGCATCCTCAAGCTACGGACCTGTGCATTTTGGTCTTGGCACAGAGAGCCGGGCGATCAGTGTGGAGATTGCGTGGCCCAGCGGCATTACGCAGATCCTGGAGAATGTCGATGCCGACAGGATCCTGAAAATTACTGAAGCTGTTCCGGTGCCTGAAGCGGCGAAATAAGCTCTGGCAATCGACCGGCTATGGTTGCGGAGGGCCCTTTTGCTGCTGCTTTGCTTCGATCTGTTGAACAATCTCACGCTCCCGCTTGCCATCTTCGGGGCGGTGCAGCTTGTAATACAACGCAGCCAGCTCTACATGGGGGTCGAGCCAGTTTGGGTCACTCTTTGTGAGTGCTTCAAGAGTAGCAACGGCGGCCTCGTTGTTGCCTGACATGCTGTCGAGTTTTGCTTTTTCATAGCGTGCCAGTTGGGACTCGGGGTGGATCTTTAGAGCAAGTTCCAATCGAGGTTTCGCTGCTTCGATATCCCGCTGCTTAAGTCGTATTGCTCCCAAATAAAGATTTGCGTCGAAGTCGTTCGGATCGGCTTTCAATGCTGCCTCAAACGCAGGCACTGCTGCATCCGCATCTCCGACTGAATCTCGCGCCTTTCCCACCAGCGTGTAAAGCCCGGGAAAAGAGGGAGCGATTTTGAGAGCGGCGTCCAGGTCATCGCGCGCTTCCCGGTAGCCCCCAGTGCGCATACGTGCGCTGCCCGCGATGATGTAGGCGTCCGGAGATTGGTTTGTGCGCGCTACTTTCTCCATGCGCGGCATTCCCAGGACTTCTTTTCCGGCTTGAATCTGAGCAAAGGCGAGGACATACTCGAGATCCATATTGCTCTCATGGCCTGCTTCGAGCGGTGTCAGTAATTCGACGGCATCTGCCACTTTTTCGAGCTTGATGTCGGTGTAACCCAGGAGCACTGCGGCCGCCAGGTCGCCGGGCCTCGCGGCGTGCACTGCAGCGAACTCATCATGAGCATGCGGCACGTCGCCCTTCTTGTAATAGGCAAGTGCCAGGTTCAGACGTACGGAGGTTTTATCGGGTGCGCTCGCCAAGGCCATCGTGTCCTGCTCTATGGCGGCGTCGAACTGTCCATCCGCAGCTAGGGCGGCGCCCAGGTTGGCTCGCGCCTCTGCGAGACCTGGCTGGATGGCGAGAGCCTTGCGATAGTCTTCGATGGCAGTCTTCTGGTCGCCGCGCTGTTGGGCCGCGATACCGCTTCGCAAGAGCTCATCTGCGTGGACGGAGGGAGCTTCCTTCGGAGCTTGCCCGGCGGCGGCTTGAAGACTCAGCGCCAGAATCGGAAGCCAAACTTTTCGCATGCTTACAGGATAAAACATGCCGCAATTGTTGGCAGACCAGCAGGGAGGTGCAGGGCCGCCGTTCGCCAATACAGAGCCCAATTTTAGAAATTGAGTGTGGCTAAGGTTGTGATTTGTCGGTTGACTCTATGAGTTGCGCATCAGATCCGAATCGCCGGTAATTGCGAAATTCGATGGTGTTTCGTGTGACCTTGCCGTGACGTTGCTGCAGGGTAAGTTCTGCACTGACTGGCATTAAGTAGTCGTGCGCGTTGATCACAACGTAGTCGTAATTCACAGCCATGGAGGTGGCGTGGGTTGAGAAATCGGCGGCCAAATCGTCGGCAATCAAAGTCACGCGACGGACACCGCGGGTTGCGCTATCAATGAACACCTGGCCATGAAAGCCGACGGTGACCAGAAGATCGTTTACTCCGCTCACTTTGAATTCGGAGTTCGGAAGAAGGACGCGATAGTCGAATACCTGCACAGGCCCGTTTCCCAGCATGTCGGTTTGCTTCCACAGAAAATCAGCTTTGGACGAGGTCTTGAATACGGCGCCGAGCACATCGCCAAACTCTCCGGATGAGAAGGTGCCTTTCATTGCGTCGCGGCTGCTGTTGCTGACCTTGCCGTCTACCTGCAGCGTGACTCGGGTTTCGGATTTGTCGTGATAACGCAGAAGCTCGGTCAGGGTATCCTGATGCTTCCAATTGCCGGTTCCGCTTGGGTCGACCGAACGGTTGGTCACCTCGACACACATAAAGTTAGGCAGAGATTCGGTATAACCGATAGCGCGTTCCTGGGCGGCCGCGATGAAGGTGTGTGCCTCGTCTTGGCTCAAAGCTTGCACCGGATGATCAGGCACCCTAAAGAGCAAGCTTCCTGGAGAAAAGGAGCGAGCATCAACGGAGGCAGACTCTAAGTCAGTGCCGAATGCAGCGTCGTCGCCTCGCTGTCTGGCGTCAGTGACAGCACTACGATGCTGCTCATCATCTACGTTAAAAGAGAATTCCTGCTCCGCTGTTTTGCCCACCTGAGTGAACTTTGCCTTTATGCGATAGATACCGGGGACGAGAAAACCGGCAGGGAATGATGCCATATAAGGCACCGAGGCTCCAGGGCTGCTTTGATGAATTGGAAGCGGCGAATGAGATAGCGCGATTCCGTTCCGCAGGACTTCCATATCAAGGGCACCAGACTCTGAGGCATGAGGATCAGTGTGCAGAATGAAGAACAGAGAGACGTCCTTTTGGCTTCTCGACACCTGACCTGACAGATTGGGCATTACTATTGCGTTTTCATACTGTAGCGGCTCGAAACTGTCGGTATCTGCATGAGTGGCGGCTGTCCGCCGAACGAGAACCATATCGCTTATCGACAGACTGCCGGATGTTTCCGAGACTGTGAAGTTGATGCGTTGTGCACCTGTGAGGCCGCTATAGTGGTCGAGAACTGCGGCTTCCAAAACGTATTCGCCCGGAGCGCTGATGAAGTGGCGCTGCAGCGTGAGGGGTTCGATGTCACCTTTTTCGGCTGCCTCCAGTGCGCCTCGCCGGGTGATGTCTTCACCGAAGTGCTCAATCACTGAGCCGTTCTTGTCTTTGATCTGCGCCACGATAGAGACGTGCGCAGAAAATAGATGAGTGTTGAAGTCCTTCCGCAGTTCCAACTCGGAGATTGGCGTCTCGATTACCAGCGTGTTTGTGTTTCCATCAGGCAAAACTCCCATCCGCAGGATTGCCGAGCGGAATTTGAGGTCTTCAGGCAATTTTGGTTCGTTCAATAGTTTCAGAAGCGGCATTTCGAATGGCCGAATATCACTGCCTGCAGCCGTAGGCACTGCAAAATAGCCGCTCCTGGATTGGACGTTCAATCCGGTTCGCAGCGGCTTTACCGAGATCGCGCGAAAGGCCCCGTTGTACTCCTTGATCGGAGGGAGATAGGTTGCCTGATAGTAGGTGGTCATATCCTGAAGCATTTGCGCGAGAGGTTTCTTCACACGATCCTGAGCGTCGATGTAAATACCGCCGGTGTTGGCGGAGAGCTCAGCCATTGGACTCTTGGTTACGCTCGAGTTTTGGCTGGATTGCCTTGTGAAGTCAGTAGCCATGCCTATGGTGCTGGTTGGCCCTGCGGCTCCGATCTGTTGCATGGGGGGAGCGATTGTGATGCCCGGGGCGACCGTAATGCGAGCGGGAGAGTACGGGGCGCCTCCCATGGCCATTGCCATGTCCAGTTGATATTTGCCTCCTACGTCGAGGGCGTTCATGTCGATGGTGTCGATTGTTACTCCTGCCCGGCTGGCCACTCCAGCGATGGTATTCAGAGTTTCCTTGGCGGCTGAATCCATCTGAGTGTTTTGAGTGAAATAGATAATCGTTTTGTGCTCAGTGACTCGTTGCTGCGAACGGGCCAATGCCAATAGACCGGCCAATGACGGGCGGGTGTGTTGATCCTGCACGATTCGTTGTGATTCGACTAAGGCTGACAGCAGTGTCTTGGCAAAGACACGGTTTTTCGCGCTTGCAGGCGCACCAGCAGAATCGGCGCCCGTTTGCGCGATTGCCACTAGGTTCTTCTCTGCGGCATCCGAGATGGTTTTCGGCGCGGGGTTTTTCTCATTGGTGACAAGTTCCACGGCCTTCAGGATTGCCTTGCGATCCGTAGAAAAACCCTGAATGAGGCGGAGACGTCCACCCAGATCAAGCACTGCAAAGGAGAAGCCGTTTTTCGGGACCAGTTTGAGGATGGTATTCGCAATGTTTTGGGCATTCTTAGCGGAGGTGCCGCCGAGCCGGTCGAACACCAGCGTAATCAGGTGGCCAGTGTTGGATTCACCGGTCACGAGATGAAGACCGTTGAGAGTCACCGGCGAATCGTTGTCGCTGACTGCGATATCGCCGGGCTTGAGATCTACGACGGGTTTGTGCCTGCGATCATGAACTACCAGATCGAGCGAGACCTCTTCGACTTGTGTGCTCACCGTCGGGGTCTGGGGAGCCGGTGCAGGAGGCGCCGTGATTGTCTGACCGTTGGCTGGCTTAATAAGAAGCGTTAAGATTGCGACAGAAACCCACAGAGAAGCGGTGCCTCTGGAAGGCTGCGTTTGCGTATGGCTCTTTGATTCGTTGGTCAAAGATCGCTCCTGGGATCGCTCCTGATTTTTCTGCCGGTGAGATTGCATTATTTTCATGATGTTTCTAGTGGAATGGCCTGTCAGCACGATGCTTGGCGTGTTTCCGGAGCGACCTGAAGTGTCATCTGGGATTGTATCGGGACACTGGTACTTTTTGCATGATGTTTCGCATTTCTCTTCGCTGTTGCTTTAAGGATGATTGCTTATCGTTTATTGCGTGAAGCAAAAAAGAAGAGGCGTTCCGCGAAGGGAACGCCTCTGGCTGAGTCGATCGAAGCAGTTTACGGCAGGTAGTAGCGGAAGCTGGTCCAGAACATGTTTTCGAGGCCCTTGGTGGCGACCGAGGGAACTTCCGCGTCCGAAAAGCTCTGGCGGTCGGCATAGCTGTATTGAATGCTCTGGCGAAGA
>Ga0206936_1006_pt1 | contig 72924 bp, 56 predicted proteins | sample Alteio_BWOrgHeat_14_FD_152922 | JGI IMG/M metagenome (GOLD analysis project Ga0206936, IMG submission 152922) | Enriched cells from forest soil in Barre Woods Harvard Forest LTER site, Petersham, Massachusetts, United States -... | ecosystem: Environmental > Terrestrial > Soil > Temperate forest >... | reverse complement strand
TAGTGGACGAAAAACGAGTGCCCCGAAGGGGCTCCCGTCGCCGAAACGTAATCGAGGATGATGTTTTTGTCGGGATAGGTTTTGGCTTTATCCTTTTCGATCCCGAGCTTCAGCTTTCCGCGTTTGTGGTGAAAATCGGTATCGGACAATGTGCCGTCGTTGTAGGTGTCGATAAGTCCACAGGCTTCCGCAGCGTGGCGCAGCTTCTCCCCGCGCTTTTCGACGAGGTAGTCCGTGATGACGCGAACTGCTCCGCCAGGAGCAATCACTTTTACCCGGAGTTCGATCATCGGGTTTCCCGACGATTTGCTCGTTTTCTCAAAGGCATCGACGATCTCAAAATCGTAGATGCCTTTCGGCATGAGCCTGCTTTCGGCAAGCTCCTTCTCAGTACGTGGCATGAATTGCATAGGTTGTGACCCTCTCTTTCGTTTCGTGTTGTTCGACTACAGCGTTGGAACTTCAATCCCTTCGATGACCGGCATTCATCGGCATCAGCCGCAATTGCCCCTGAAGATTGAGGGCTTCGGCAGTGCGGGGCAGGGCGATCCGTTCCATGCCGCCCACGGCGAAGGCCGCCAGAGTGGTGAGCGCCTCTCGCAGTACCGTGCCGCTGTCCGGTTTGAATTCCATATAGGCACCGCCGCTCAGCTTCGCCATTTTTTTGAATTGGCCTCTTGCCCTCCTCGCATCGCTATTCACAGATTCGTGAAAGATGAAGAGCGGGATAGATTTCCTGCCCAGTGTTTTTGCAAGTTCCAGCAGCTCGCCTTTGTCCTCTTCGCAGTGATCCCCAATGAAGACCATTCCCGAAAGCTTTGTCTCTTCCTCAAGAGCTAACCTTAGAAGCCTGATGATTTTTGTCCCACCGGCCTGACACGAAAGACTGAGCATCGACCGGCAGAGGATTCCAGGATCGTCATACCACTGGCTTTTCTCACATTCGTATCGTCCTCGATACCAGGCGAGCTTTACGCTCACGTTCCCAATTCCAGCAATCGCATCGAACATTGCTGCCGTCCCGATCCGGGCTTGTTCCAATGTTGGTTCTCGGCTTTGCGTCAGATCGAGGCCGAACAGCAGATGGCCGGAGGCCCGCACTTGTGGGGTTGGATCATAGCCAATGCCGAACCGGGCGAGAGCATCGTTCATCGCCTGACGCTCTATTCCAAGGTCGGCATTCGGCACCGGCCTGCTTTCCGCCGATTTCTTTGTGATGTTCCGTATGGATTCCATAATCATGTCTCCCTTCAATTCGTCTTAAAGCGGCGCGATTACTCGTTCACCAGCACTTCCCGCAACGCGCCGAATAGAAAAATGGCCCATTCCAGCAGCTTCGTCGCGAGTTGAATGAGCCGGTTTCCCGCCCACAGCATGACCGGCGCTCCGCAGATCAAATCGATGACAAAAGCGAGCGCGATAAGGGTGGAAGCGACGTTGTTCGCCGCCGATCCCATGCGAACAGCTCCCCACCAGTGAAGCGGCGACGCCATCACCCCGATGCGAAACGCATTCTGGTGAAAGCCGCCGTGATAAGCCGCGCGGATAGCAACGAGGAAGCACCATGCACCTCCCCACGCGAGCCAGCCGAGCGCGAGGCGCTTTGAGCCTTCGCACTTGAAGACAGCCATGCTCCACAGCAGGAAAAGCCCCGCGCAGATCGCGTGCGCCCACTGAACGAGAAGAAAGGTATCGGACTCCGGAAGTTCCCAGAAAGGCAGCAGCAACAGCCATTCCATAGCGACCGCGATCCCGAGCGCGAAGAGCAGGGGCTTCGGCTGCACGAACCACGCAGGCGGCCATTCCGATGCGGCACTCATCAGCCGCAGGCGATCCACCTCCTGAAGCAGCCGTGCATTCTCTTCATTCAGCCCGGCTGCCACAGTCTTCAGCTGCTCAAAATCAGCTTTCAACCGTTCGTGATCCGCGCTGTTGCCGCCGCCGAAGGCCCCGGACACGGCTTCATAGAAGAGCAGGGGAGGATCATGCTCCGCGCATTGCTTCAGCGCCTGACTGATAGCGACGTTGCGTTCACCGTCGCGGTTGGAATCAAAAAGCCTCACGCGCTTTTTGAAGAGGTCGTAATTGAAAACTCCCGCCTGCGTTGCCGTTGCCATAAGTCACCTCGATCTCCCGGCCCATGTACCGCCGCCCATGCTGCCGGGCAAGGATATTTGCGCGACGACAAAGAGTCCTGGAAAGGAACGACTGTCATGCGTCACCCGAACGGAGATAAGGTCTTCGTCACTTGTGATAGCGACGGCCATTACGTTTACAAGTCCTTTCGCAACGACGCTGACAAGGGCTCAATCATCGACTTTGTGAAAAACCGGAAACGTCTTAGCCTCGGAGCCATTCGCAAAGAGCTCCGTCCGTGGATAGGTCAACCTCCGATGGCCGTTCATGCTTTCCCTCCTCTTCACCGAACGAGCAAAGATCGGATGAAAGTGCATGAGGCATATGCTCGGATGAAAGATGCTTCGACGGGTCATCCGTACCTCGAAAAGGAACGCGCCCTGCCCGGCTCCGTGCTTGCCCTGGCGCGCTTTTCTGGCCGGGTCCGCATCGATGCCAGGGGCAATGCGGTGTTCCCTCATTTTGACGCCGATGGCCTCAGCGGATTTGAGCTGAAGAATGTCGGCTTCACGGGTTTTGCATCGGGTGGGAGCAAGGCGCTCTGGCTGTCGCATGAACTGCCCGATGACAAACGCCTGGTCTTCTGCGAGGCGGCAATTGATGCCCTGTCGTATGCGGTGCTTTTCCCGGATAACCATGCCTGTTTCGCGTCTATCGGCGGCAAGCCAAACCCGCAGCAGCCGGAGCTTATCAGGGCCGCCGCTGCGCGTATGCCGTTAGACAGCGAAATCGTCTCGGCCATGGATAACGATGCCGCTGGCGTCGAACTCGCCGCTGTCGTCAAGAAAGCTGTGGCGCTTACGGGCCGTCTCGATCTGCGGTTTTCGGTGCATGAACCTTTCGGTTTCAAGGACTGGAACGATCAGCTCCGCGCCAAACCTCAACCCTTTCTGCCCTGCCGTCCGGATGTGCCGTCCGTCGCCTGAGTGCAGGCCGAGGTGAAACAAAGATGTTTCGCAAAAACGCGGTCGAAATGGATTCTAATGGTCATATCGGTAGGCGGCTCCTGAATGTCAGGGAGGCTGCTCTTTACCTCGGTATCGAAGTGGACACGGTCTACAAGAAATCGCGGCTGAGAGAGGTTCCCTGCGTCAAGGTCGGTCGTGCGTTGCGGTTCGATGTGAAGGCGCTTGAGCGCTACATCGAGCAACACACAATCGGAACCATTGACTGAAGGGAGAAGCTTGTATGTCCATTAAGAAGAAAGCTGACGGGCTTTATGAAATCCGTTGGCGTGAGGGGGGAAGGAACCGAAGCCTGCAAATCACCGGAGGCCTCGAACTCGCAAAGAAAATCGAGCGGAAGAAAATGTCCGCCCGCGACGAAAACCGGCATCTCGATGTGAAGAAAGAGATCAACTACCGCATGACGGATCTGATTGATCGGTACTGGGACAACTTCGGCAGCAGGAAGGCATCGGCGGATCGCGAAATCGCGATTGTGGAAGGCATCCGGGCAGAACTCGGTCGCCTGTTCGTCCGCGAAGCCGACGGGGCATCCATGCAACGCTGGTATGAAAACCTGACCGGCAGGCGTGGCCTCGCGGCTAATACAGCCGTCCGGCATTTCAACGTCATGCACCACATGATGGAGAAAGCCGCGACGATCTGGTCGAAGGATACCGGCATCGACAAAAATCCGGCTGACCTGGTTGAGGTGCTGCGGCCCGATGACACGCGCGAGCGCTTCCTGTCCAGGGAAGAGCTTGAACGGCTGAAGGTCGCACTCGACGAAAGAATGCTCCGGAAAGGCACGAAAGACATCAACCGGACAAACCTCCGGATGCGGCTGATCGTGCTGATCGCGCTTTCAACGGGTATGCGCTCGACGGAGATACATCGCCTCAACTGGTCGGATGTCCTGTTCGGCGAAGGCCTGATCGCAGTCCGTGCCCGGCTGAAAAAGGGCAAGGTGCGTTATGTCCCGATGCCGTCGGAGCTTGCCAGTGAAATGAAGCGCTATCCAGTAATCATGGGTGAAGATCGGATTTTCCCGCCGACACGGGGCGAGAACAAGAGTGGCAGGCAGAGGCTTGAAGGCAGCTTCGATGATTTGCTCGAAAGAGCGCGTATCGTCGATTTCCGCTTCCACGATCTGCGCCACACTTTTGCGTCCTGGTACATGATGAACGGCGGCGATCTTTACGAGCTGGCGAAGATCCTTGGGCACGCGAACATCAAGATGACGGAGCGGTACGCAAAGCTCGGGCAGGCTTATATCGCAAGGACCGGTACTACGGCGAAGGCGATCTGGGCACTGCTTGATGGAAGCAAATTGCAAACGGAAGAGCGACTGGCGCTCATGGCCTGACGGCCATGTACGCTATGTGTACGTTGACCTGAAACATCAACTCTGTGGTTGCCGCTAAGTGCTTTAGTTTGTGGTGGCCAGAGACGGGATCGAACCGCCGACGCCGGCCTTTTCAGGGCCGCGCTCTACCACTGAGCTATCTGGCCTCAGTGCAATTGCAGGTGGGTATTCAAGGCGCGGGGTTCAACCGACAGGCGGAAATACTGCGCTTCTGCAACAACTGCTCAAGTATATCAAGAGCAGCCGTCGCCGCCAAACCGGGTCCGCGATGAGGCTGGGCGCTGCGTCGGTCCGACAGGCTCTCCTCGAACCTGTATGTGCTTAGATCAAATGCATGATGGCGAAAAAGATCGCACAACGCTGGATGGGTGCATCTCCTATTGCGGGATTGCTTTTGCTAAGCCTGCTGTGGGCTTTGAGTACCCTCCGTGCCGATCTGCTGGCGAATCTGATACGGGGCCAAATGCCCCTTTTCGAGAGGGTAACCGTCTCATTTGCCATGCTGACGGCGGTGGCGGGCTCGCTCGCGGTAGCGCTTCGCGTCCGGTGGCCTCGAGGACGGCAATTCTGGGCTGCGGTTTTCACCGGACTTTTTCTGTTTGTCGTCCCAGCCGGACTAGCTTCGGTCGCGGGTAGATCCGTGAACGGATATGCGCGCACGGCGCTGTTAACGCTGACGCCGATGTTCGTGATCGTCTTCGAGCCGTATATCGGCGGCGATTCGGGAACCGAGAATCGGGGCAGCCTGCTGGCTGCGCTGGGAGTAGTGGCCGGAGCATGGTGCGTCTTTCCTGTAGGAGTGCCGGAAACGATCGAGGCCGGCTGGGGCTTTGGTGCACTTATGGCGGCTGCAGCTTGCGTTGCGGCTGCGAACTGCCTGGCAGTCCTGGAGGCAAAGCGACAGGAGAAATCCACTGCCTCGATGGCGGCGATTGCCGGGGCGACAGCTGCTCTGGCATTTGCCTCAGTCAGCGCCTGCACCGAGCGCTCAGTGTGGCAATGGGATGCGCTGGCGCCGGAATTGCTCTGGTCTGCAGCGGTGGAGTTACCAGCGCTGTTACTGCTCTTCTGGCTGATGCGGCGCATGTCCGCTTTACGGATGGCTACGCGGTATGTGATTTCGCCTCTGATGGCGATCCTGATTGGTGCGCTGTTGACGCGTTCGGCGCTGGCACCCAGAACGTGGCTCGGCCTGCTGTTGATGGCTGCAGGATCGGCCTACCTGCTGTTCGCGCAAAAATCTGATACTGAACTAGGCGGGCTCATGCTTCGCTAGAGATTCTCGAGCGCGTCGTGAAAAAACGAATCCCCACCTGATCAGGACGCTACATTACACTGGGTTTCACTCCATAGATCGTGTGAGGCTCTTATGCGTTGGTTCCCTTCTACCCTGTTGGTTGCGGCACTTTCGATCTCTGCGTTTGCCCAGACGGGGGCTCCGATAGGCAAGAGTCTGGACGTACGTGAGGCGCGTGCGGCGCGCGCCTTTGACGCGGCGAAGAAGCAGGGACCGCTGGCTTTGCGCGGTTTTCTGGTGGATATGCCCAAAGGGGCCGATCTCCATGTACACCTCAGCGGAGCCGTGTACGCAGAGAGCTTTATTCGTGCAGCGGCTGAAGACGGGTTGTGCGTCGACCCTAAGGCTCTGAGCTTTGTAAAGCAGACGACCGGTGCATGCGCGACAGATCAAATTGCCGCTTCAGAGCTGCTGGCCAAGACCCAGGCTCCGGCAAATCAGGATCTCTACGACAAGCTGATCAACGCCTTTTCGATGCGCAGCTACGTACCCTATTCGGGCTGGTCGGGACACGATCAGTTCTTCTCTACCTTTGGGCATTTTGGCGGAACCGACAAGAAGCACACCGGCGAGTGGATCGACGAAGTCGTGACCCGCGCAGCGGCTCAAAACGAGCAGTATGTGGAGTTGATGGAGACTCCGCCATTTGGGCATGCGGCTACGCTGGCGTACAAGTTTGGGTGGGATGGAAACATGGCGGAGTTCCGCCAGAAACTGCTGGATGCAGGCATCGATCAGGAGGTTGATGCGGCCAAAGAGCACATCCAGAATGCGCTTGCCCTGCGCAACAAACTGGAGCGCTGCGACTCGGCGCAGCCGATGCCCGGATGCAAGGTGCAGGTGCGGTTCATCTACCAGATTTTGCGCGGCTTTCCGAAGCAGCAGGTCTTTGCGCAGACGCTGCTGGGATTTGAAGCCATCTCAAAGCTGCCAGAGTTTGTCGGTATTAACTTTGTGCAGCCTGAGGATGGCTACATCTCGATGGCGGATTACACGCTACAGATGCAGATGATGAACTACCTGCATTCGGTCTACCCGAATGTCCACATCACGCTGCATGCCGGTGAACTGGCTCCGGGGCTGGTGACGCCTGATGGGTTGAAGTTCCACATTCGGCAGGCCGTCGAACTGGGCCATGCGGAGCGGATCGGGCACGGGGTCGATGTGATGTACGAGGACGATGCTCCGGGGCTGCTGAAGGAACTCGCGACGAAGCACGTCATGATCGAGGTCAACCTCACTTCGAATGACGGCATTCTGGGTATCAAGGGAACGGACCATCCGCTGCCCTTTTATCGCAAGGCTGGAGTTCCGGTGGCGCTGTCAACGGACGATGAAGGGGTTTCGCGGATCGACCTGACGCATGAGTATGTGCGCGCTGCGCTTGAGTATGGATTGACTTACACCGATCTAAAACAAATGGCGCGGACGGGAATGGAGCATAACTTTTTGCCGGGCAAGAGTCTCTGGGCAGAGGCAGACAAGTTTGGCGTGGCTGCCAGCCCCTGCCGTGGGCAGGTGCTGGGTGGGGAAAAGCCATCAACCAGCTGCAAGGCGTTTCTCGACGGCAACGAAAAAGCCGCCGCGCAGTGGGAGCAGGAGCGGCGTCTGCGGGAATTTGAGGCGAAGTGGTGAAGACCGGCGATCTCGAACCTAATCCTGATCATGGATGATTTTTCGTGCTTGAGTTGCGCACGGCGGGTTTGATTTTGCGCTGTTCTGGAAGAAGGCTTGATTAAGCTGCAGAGGAACTATTCATGCATGTACGCTCCTTCTTCCGAATACGCGTTGGGCTGATTAGCGGCCTTTTGGGCTGTGCGCTTTGGTGTCTCGCGCCGTCCGCTGAGGCTGGCTCCGGCGCTCAGGCTGCATCTCAAGATTGCAAACCGAAGGACGAGTCCGGCTCGCTGACAATTCGCGGATACAACTTTCACGTCTATCAAAATGATGAGAAAGCCTGCCTCAAGGTCTTTCGCGCCGGCAAACAAGTGTATCGGACAGAGGAAGCTGGCGGCTCTTTTACGTTGGGAAAAATCGGAGATGCTTCTTCACCGGGCGGAGTAGTTCCCGGGACAGATGTGACCGGGCGCGGGCATGCCGAAGTGCTTGTTTCGTATTTCAGCGGCGGGGCGCATTGCTGCTTCAGTCTGCTGCTCTTTGAGCTGGAACCGCAATTCACTCTCCTTGAAAATATCGGGCTGGGCAATTCGGACGAATCGGTGTTCAAGCGCGACGCTCAACATCCAGAAGACAAGCGTTACCGGCTCGAGACTGCAGATGAGACCTTCGCCTACTGGCATACCAGCTTTGCCGAGTCACCGCTGACACCGGTCTTGCTGGAGGCCACAGACGATGGCAAAGGCGGCGTACGCTTCCGGCTGGCTACAGACAAGATGCACAAGCCTGCCCCGACAGAAGATCAATGGCGCAGGACGGACCTGAAGGCAGCACGGGCGGCCCTTCAACCGGGAACTGGGTTTGAAAACTACTACGCCGGATCCGATTTGTGGCGAGTGATGCTGGACCGCATTTACGCCGGGCAGGATGAATGGGCATGGAAGACGGTCGACGCGGCGTGGCCGGCGAAGAAGGCAGGCAAGGAAGCTTTTCTGAAAGACTTCTGTCAGACGCTGCATCTCAGTCCCTACTGGACGGATCTGCAGCCGACTATCACGCATGCGCCGACGGTATGCGCACAGGCCTTCAGCCAGCCGCTGAAGAGTGGGCACTAATCTCGGACACTTGGAACAACGTTCCGAAACAGGGTGAGGCTCATGCGGTACCCTCTCAATGGGAACCACATGCGCGTTGTCTTATCCAATATCGGAACGTTTGGGGATATCAATCCGCTGATTGCCATTGCGCTGGAGTTGAAGCGACGCGGGCATCAGGCGGTAATGGCAGTGCCTGCCGTCTATGGACCCAAGATTACGCCGCTGGGTCTTGAATTTCATCCGGTAAGACCCGATCTCGACCCCAAAAACACGCTGCTGGCGGAGATGATCTATGACGTGCGCAAAGGGACGGAACGCGGGCTACGCGAATTTCTGTTTCCCGTACTGCGCGAGACTTACGACGATCTCACCGCGGCGGCGACAATCCCGGCGAAGGCCGATCTTCTGCTGCTCGGCGAGCTGAATTATGCTGGGCCGCTGGTGGCAGAAGTGACTGGGATTCCGTGGGCAAGCTATGTGCTTGCTCCTCTGTCGTTCTTCTCGGCATATGACCCACCGGTGCTGCCGATGTATCCGCGGCTGGCACGGGCAGACAGAGCCGTGCCGGGAATGGGCCGTGCGATCAGGCGGCTGGCACGTCTGGTAAGCCGAAAGTGGCCGCAGCCGATTTACGATCTGCGCCGGGAACTAGGCCTGGAGCGAGGGCCGAATCCGCTTTTCGACGCGAAGCATTCTCCCAACCTGGTGCTGGCCCTGTTTTCGCGTGTGCTGGGTCAACCGCAACCGGATTGGCCGCCAAATACCAGAGTCACCGGCTTCTGCTACTACGATTCAGACGCCGGAAATGCTGCCCTGCCTGCGCATCTGGAGAAGTTCCTGGCGTCGGGGCCCGCTCCACTGGTGTTTACGCTCGGGTCTGCGGCGGTACTGGCGGCGGGGCGATTTTACGACTATGGCGCACGCGCGGCGGAGCGGCTGGGAATGCGGGCAGTTCTGCTCATCGGTTCAGATGAGCGGAATCGGCCACGCCATGCGCTGCCTGATTCCATTTGCGTAGCGGAGTATGCGCCTTATTCGGCCCTGTTTTCGCGGGCTTCGGTAGTCATTCACCAGGGCGGTGTGGGAACGACGGCGCAGTGCCTTCGAGCCGGCAAGCCGATGTTGATCATGCCCTACAGCCACGACCAGCCGGATAATGCGCGGCGAATGCGAAGACTAAAGGTAGCGCGCACGCTGCAGAAACAGCACTTCACGCCAATGCGCGTCGCGCGCAAGCTCAAGGTGCTGTTGGAGGACCCAATTTATGCGCATCGGGCTCAGCAGATTGCGCTGCGACTGCGGGGAGAGGACGGGGGCCGTACGGCCTGTGATGCGCTGGAGGAGCTTGCACGGAGCAAGAAAACAAGGATTTAGCAGCAAAATTACCCGGAAATTCCCGATTTGATGGGATGCTGACCGACTCTACGCAGCAAAAGAGCGAGGGAAACCCTCGCTCTTTTGATTGAATGCGGATTCTGCCAGAATCCCTCGGAGTCCTAAAACCAGGGGATTAGAGAGGCTGAACGTCAGCCGCCTGCCAGCCCTTGGGACCCTTCACCACGTTGAACTGAACGGCCTGACCTTCTTGCAAGCTCTTGAAGCCGTTCGAGTTGATGGCGGAGTAGTGAACGAACACATCTTCGCCGTTCTGACGCGAGATGAAGCCGAAGCCCTTCGCGTCGTTAAACCATTTCACAGTACCTTGTTCCATTTTGAGTCGTATTTCCTAAACTTTGAATTGCGCTTGAGTGAAACGGAGCGACCACTGGCAGATCTTGCTTGGTTGGGCGAGTACTGCTCACGCCCGGTTCTTCTAACGCTATGTTCATCTTACCATCGTTCTGGAAATTCGGGTACCAAAATCGCAAGTGACTCTTTTTGCTCTATTTCGTTAGCAGGACGAACTTCAAATCAAAGGCCCCCTTGGGATAGGAAGAGAGGGGGCCTCCGGATCACTGCGGCTGCGCCTGCTGGATGCAGCTCTGTGTGCACTGCTCGGGGGCTCCAGTGCGCGCGCATTGCGCAGCGCAGGTCAGAGGACTTACTGCCTGTCCGACCACGGCGGGTAAATAATCCGTCACTGTATGCCTGACTACACAGGACCACCTCCAGCCACAGGCACCCGTATCATCATCCTTGCTGGAGGCGAGGCTCGTAACATCGCGACTGTCCTCCACTGTTCCATCGGGCGCAAAACAACAGTGGTCACCGGGGGGACATCCGAACATGGATTGAATGATCTCTCGGTAGCATGTTTTCCCTGGGTGGGTTGAGGGACTGAAGGAGTCATCGCGGCAAAAGTTCGGTGACGTCTTATAGAACGATTCCGGCTTGTCGCATGCCCGCTGTAAGGAGAAACCCGGGTTTGAAGCGATTCTCATTACCTGTGCATGCAAAGACGGATGCTGCTGCCCCTTCCGATCTGCAGCAATCTCACCAGGGATCGAAGCAGCCACACGGTCCGCCTCGGCTTCTGACGCGTCGTGTTCAGGGCCAATTCTCAACGGGGCATTGAATTTCGATTGTTGTAAACCCTCCTGTTGGACCGCGTGCGTCAGTTCATGGGCGAGGAGCCTTTTCCCTGCGTCAGTATCCGGAGCATATTGATTCCTCCCAAACACGATATGCCGGCCGGCAGTAAATGCAAGGGCGTTGACCTCGCTAGCCGATCTCATTGCCTTGGCGTCCGTGTGGATCCGGATAGAGCTGAAGTCACGCCGTAAGCGAGATTCCATAAATGTCCGAGTGGGCGAATTGAGCGGCTGCCCTGGTGAGCGAAGCACCTCGTGCACCAAGCCTGGAGCTGTGGCTGGAGGTCGCTGCGTCGCGACCGGTTTTGCCTGCAGCATCTTTGCTTTCTCCTCTTCCTCACAGTGGGCACACTTCCGGCTGATCTGAAGCGATGCGGCAGTGGGCGATGCTGCAGTAATGGAGAAGGTATGGTCAGAAGGGCTGACTACGCCGTGCGATGCCCTCCGCGCTTTGACGTCATTCACAACGGCTGGTTGCTGGTCGCTGTCGCTGAATTTGCCAGGAGCATGCCCGGAAGCCTGCCGCGCCAAATAGCGCAGAGTTGCCTGGTTCCCCATGGCGCGCTGAAGCGAAAACGCCTGCTCGATCGGCCTGAGGCCAGGTTGGCGCGAGAACAGCGCGGAGCGTTGGCTCGAAGGGCTGCGCGTCGAAGTGGCGGCTACCTTAGTCTGCGGGGTGGGGATCTTCGGAGCGAGCATAATGCCCTCTCAGTTGTCGGGAGCATAACGCGCATCGACTGGTCCGGTCAATCACCAGCTGACGATAGACAATGGAACGGCGCGCGACCTGTCAGCTCCGCAGTGTGAGCAATGATCGATTGGTAGCGTGTATGTTAGGGTGGACTTTCGCTATGGCAATTGCACCCAAGCGCGACGCCCTTCTCGACCTGCTTGAGGCACCTCTGACCCGGATGACTGAGGCGTTTTCGGGTCTACCCGCCTTTCGCGCTCCCCTCAATGATTCGAAAGATCGCGGGGCCATGATCGCGGTGCTGGAGGAAGTCGGCATCCGGATGGGCGACAACTACCCCTATTTCCATCCCCTGTACGCGGGGCAGATGATGAAGCCGCCGCATCCGGTGGCGCGCGCGGCGTATGCGCTGGCCATGGCGATCAACCCTAACAACCACGCTCGGGATGGCGGACGAGCGAGTTCCGAAATGGAAATCGAGGCGGTTGGCGAAATTGCCCGGATGTTCGGGTTCCGGGAGCATCTTGGTCATCTCACATCCGGTGGGACGTTTGCCAATCTCGAAGCGCTATGGGTGGCCGGGCAACTGTCTCCGGGCAAACGAATCCTGGCACAGGAGCAAGCCCACTACACCCACAAGCGTATTACTTCGGTACTTAAGCTACCATTCGATTCCGTCGCGTCCGACATGTCCGGCTGCATGGATCTCAATGCTCTTGAGGACGAATTACGACGTGGCAACGTTGGGACGGTCGTGGCCACGATGGGTTCCACGGCACTCGGGTCCGTCGATCCTTTGCCAGAGATCCTCGCTTGGCGAGAGCGATACGGCTTTCGGGTTCATATTGATGCTGCCTATGGGGGCTATTTCCGGCTGATCGCGGACGATCTGGCTCCGGCAGCGCGGGCGGCATATCTCGCGATGGATCAGGCGGACTCGATCGTGGTCGATCCGCACAAGCATGGATTGCAGCCTTATGGTTGTGGTTGCGTGCTTTTTCGCGACCCGTCGGTGGGGCGGTTTTACAAGCATGACTCTCCTTACACCTACTTCACTTCGAATGAGTTGCATCTGGGTGAGATCAGTCTGGAGTGTTCGCGCGCCGGCGCCTCAGCCGTGGCATTGTGGGCCACGCAGAGGCTGCTGCCGTTGAGCACCGATGGCGAGTTTGCCCAGGGCTTGGCGGCCGGGCGTCGGGCGGCGATTGAACTTGACCGCCGTTTGCGCCAAGAGAGCAGATTTGCACCGTTCCTTAGTGGGCCGCAGTTGGATATTGTTGTATGGAAGGTAAAGGCGGATTCTCTCGAGGAAAGCTCGGCGCAGGCGCAGCGCATCTTTGACCATTGCGCGACAAATGATTTGCATCTGGCACTAGTACAATTGCCCGCAGTGTGGTTTGAGCAGCCTGGCTACGGATTTGGTCAAACCGTCACATGTCTGCGCTCTGTGCTGATGAAACCGGAACACGAATTGTGGCTGGCTGAGATCTGGAAGCGTCTCATTTCTGCGTTCGACCTGGAAAAGGCGTAAATCAACGCTGGACGGACGAATCGAGCGACGGTAGATTCGCAAGAGGTAATTCTCAGCATTCCCCGACAATACAATTGAGGAAGTGGCGGAAGAAAAGGATCGGGAGGGCAAATTGGCGGGAGCAGGAGAAAACGTTGTCATCGCGGCGGGCGATTGCCACGTGACCCTACTCCCCGCAATGGGTGGCAAAATCGCCTCGCTCGTGGTCGGCGGGCATGAATTGTTGCAAGCTCCACTCAATCCTTACGGACCGCGAACGCGAACGATGGCCTTCTCGGAAGGGGACGCGAGCGGATGGGATGAGTGTCTGCCTTCAGTGGCGGAATGCTCGGTTGCGACCCAGGCTGGAATAGTAGCGATCCCCGATCATGGTGACCTATGGAGGATTCCGTGGAAGACTCTGGCCGCAAACGCAGACTCGGCGACACTGCGCGTGACATGCTTTTCTCTTCCATTGCAGCTCACCAGATCATTGATCGTGTCGGAGACGCCGTCAGGATGGCAATTGCAGCTTCTCTATTCCCTGACCAATCTTGGCGCCTATCCGGTTCCGTGGTCATGGGCGGCTCATCCTCTCTTCGCTGTTTCAGACGGTGATCGTATCGTTTTACCCGATTCAGTGCAGACGCTGCGGCTTGAAGGCTCCGGAGGAAACCGGCTGGGGAAAAATGGTGACACGATCCTGTGGCCGGTGGCGGAACTGGCGGACAGTAAGCTTGAAGATTTGCGGACAGCACACGCTGCCGATTCAGCAATTGCGGACAAGCTCTTTGCCGGGCCTATGCGGGAGGGCTGGTGTGCCCTGGAGCGAACCGGAACTGGGTTACGCCTGAAGGTGCGTTTCGAGCCTGATCTGACCCCGTATCTGGGGCTTTGGATTTGTTATGGCGGCTGGCCGGAAGGGTCGGAAGCAAAGCAGGTTTGCGTGGCCATGGAGCCTGCGACAGCGCCTGTCGATTCTCTGGCCCAGACTGGCTCCTGGTCCCGAACGCTGGAACCCGGAGACACCTTTACTTGGCCGATGGAAATGGACATTGAACGCATTTCCCAAATCTCTGGGTCGGCTGGCGGCAATTTAGGAAAGACCGCGGTCAACTCTGGCAACAACACCTGAGGCACAGTATTGGAAATACACTGGGATCACTCCGCGGCACAGCAGAGACCCCCAGATGAAATCGCTTTCATCGCTATTAGATTCATCGAGGGACATACAGAATGAAAGATCCCATCGCACTACACAGGCTGCATGAGAATCGCTTTCACGCGCACCCGGAGGTTTACGTGGCTCCCGGCCGGGTCAATCTGATCGGCGAGCACACCGACTATGCCGAAGGATTCGTTATGCCCGCAGCGATTGATTTTGCCACGTTGGCTGCGATCTCCCCTCGTACAGACGGACAGATCGTGATCTACGCAGAAAACTTTGGCGAGGAGCGCTCTTACTCGGCGGCAGCACTTCCAGCCAGCGCCACCGGGCATTGGAGCGACTATCCGCTAGGAGTGCTGGCGACTCTTGCCGGCGAAGGATACGCGATTCCCCCGCTGAGCCTTAGTTTGTGGGGCGATGTGCCGCTAGGCTCGGGGCTTAGCAGCTCTGCTGCGGTCGAGGTTGCGACGGCTATTGCCGTTACTGGGCTGATGGGCGTAAGCATTCCCGGACCCCGTCTGGCCCAACTCTGCCAGCGTGCAGAAAACAAGTTTGTAGGCGCAAACTCAGGCATTATGGATCAGTTCATTTCTGCCAATGGCGCGGAAGACCACGCGCTCCTGCTGGATTGTCGAGATCTCAGCTTCAGGCTGGCACCCATTCCGCCGGATGTCGCCTTGGTCATCGCGAACACCATGGTCAAGCACTCGGTCGCTGGAGAAGGCTACACGACCCGTCGCGCCGAGGTTGAAGAGGCCTGCCGGATTCTGGCGACCCATCGGCCGGAGATCAAGTTTCTTCGCGATGCGACGGTTGACGATCTGGCAGCATGGGGACACGAGATTCCACCCAACGCTCTCAAGCGCGCCCGGCATGTGATTACCGAAAACACCCGGACCGTGGAGGCAGCGGAAGCACTCCTGCGTCGGGATATGGCAAAACTGGGACGCTTGATGCACGAAGCGCACGTGAGCTACAGCAAAGACTTCGAAGCAAGCTGCGTCGAGGCTGACACGATGGTAGATCTGGCGCAGGATTTGCCTGGGCTGATTGGCGCGCGGCTTACTGGCGGCGGCTTTGGCGGATGCACCATCAACGTGGTTGAAGCGGACAAAGCGGCTGAATTCTCCGCGGCGCTCAAGGAGCGATATTTACGAGCCACCGGCATCGAGCCGGAGATTCATATCTGTCATGCTTCTGCGGGGGCGCATCGCCTGGGATGAGCGACGGACAGTGGAAAAGTGGCCAGCCATTCCAAAAATGTGGCGCAACTTGCACTGTATTCGGAGCAGCCCTTCGACAATTCCGTTGAAAAAAATGCCCTTTTTGGTACTCCTGTTTGCCTGAAAGGCATCTCCAGCCGCCGCCTTCAAACGCCGCATTCCGGTTAACTTACGGGTGAGGACTGACCTGCACCATCGTGGGATTGGTCGCCTTCAGCACATTTGGTAGGCTCCGATCAAGCCAGATTTAGCTGTCGTTCAAATTGACGCCTTGTTAAAATTCAAGACATATTTCTGGATCGGAAAGGTTTCGGGGAATAAACCGGCCTGGCCGGGATGGGAATACACTGTTGCATTTTGCAGGTCAGCGAATTCGGAAGAAGGCGGTGTTGGGACCCGTTCTCACAACCACCTCCAGATCGACACGGAGACAAGATCACAATGCCGAACCAATCCTCCTTGAAGCAATATTCCTACGAGGCCTTTCCTCAGGCTGGCGTAGTTGCATATTTCTCGATGGAAATCGCAATCAACCCGGGCATGCCAACGTACTCGGGCGGCCTCGGCGTACTAGCAGGAGACACGCTTCGCTCCACCGCAGATTTGGGCACGCCTCTGGTGGCGTTCACACTGCTGCACCGCAAGGGATATTTTCGCCAGCATCTGGATGCGGAAGGCAAGCAGACCGAAGACATCCAGCCCTGGATCGTCGAAGACTTTTGCACTGAAGAGACGCCGCGCATCACTGTAACGGTGGAAGACCGCACCGTGGCCGTTCGCGCATGGCGCTATGACATGGCAGGACGCGCCGGTCACATCATTCCGATCTATCTGCTGGACACCGACCTGCCTGAGAACTCGGCCTGGGATCGCGGTCTGACCGATCACCTCTACGGGGGCGATTCCAACTACCGCCTGCAACAGGAAATCATCTTGGGCATGGGCGGCGTACGCATGCTCAACGCGCTGGGCCACAGGGTAAACGTTTATCACATGAACGAAGGCCATGCCGCGCTGCTCACGCTGGCGCTCCTTGAGGCACAGCTGGGCGGCGGTCCGCTGAACAAGGTAACCGAGGTCGACGTGAACGCAGTGCGGCAAAAGTGCGTGTTCACGACACATACGCCGGTGCCTGCGGGACACGACCGTTTCAGCCTCGAGCAGTCGATTCGTATTCTTGGCGGCGAGCGCACGGCACGGCTGCAGTCGCTTGGATGTTTCCACGAAAGCCTCCTCAACATGACCTATGTGGCGTTGCGCTTCTCACGCTACGTGAACGCGGTTGCGCTGCAGCATGGCAATGTATCTCGCGAAATGTTCCCCGACTACCAGATCGACGCCATTACAAACGGCGTGCATGCGCCTACATGGCTTTGCGAGCATTTCCAGGAATTGCTGGACAAGAATATCCCCACTTGGCGCAGGGATAATCTCTACCTTCGCAATGCCATCGAAATTCCCCTTCCGGAGATCATCAGCGCGCATGCGCGAGCCAAGGAATCGCTGCTGGCCGAGGTCGCGGCGCGCACCGGACTGGTGCTCAATCCCAGGGTGCTGACGCTGGGCTTTGCTCGGCGTGCGGCAACATACAAGCGAGCCGATCTGCTGTTTACCGAGCCGGAACGTCTGCTGGAAATCGCACAGGCTGCCGGCGGATTGCAGATTTTGTACGCCGGCAAAGCGCATCCCATGGATGAGCCAGGCAAGGCGCTGATTCGCAGTGTTATCGAAAAATCCAAGAAGTATTCCGGCTCAGAGCTGCGAGTTGTCTATCTCGAAAACTACGACTGGGAACTCGGCGCGCTGCTGACAGCTGGCGTGGATGTATGGGTCAATACGCCCAAACGCCCCTACGAGGCCTCGGGAACCAGCGGTATGAAGGCTGCGCTCAACGGCGTACCCAGCCTGTCGATTCTAGACGGATGGTGGATCGAAGGTTGCCTGGAAGGCTATACCGGCTGGGCAATTGAGGACGGCGCGGACGATACAGAGGAAGCGACGCACCTCTACGAGAAGCTGGAAAAATCGGTGGTTCCGCTGTATCTAAAATCGCCCGAAGCATGGGGTCACCTGATGCGGACCACGATGGCATACAACGGGTCCTTCTTCAATACCAACCGCATGGTGAAGCAGTACATTCGCAATGCGTATTACCCTGTGTCGCTGGTTGAAGCAGCCAAGGTGGAAGAACCCGCTTTCACCCAGTAAGACAAGCTGTTGCTTTGAAAGGGCGCGGCTTCAGCCGCGCCGCAAAGTCACGCATATCGACCCGGCTTTAGCCGCCGAGGGAATGCGGGCGTCATATCTCCGTATTAACCCATCCCTCCCAGCATCACCCGGAATTCGAGAACTCCTGGACGTTAAATGCGGGCTTGAACCCTTTTTGAGATCGCTGCATCCATTGCTCGAACGCTGATTTTTGTTACCTGATATCTAACATTCATAGCGGCATAGTTACTGATTTACAACTATTCCTCGTGCGATGTTGGCTTTAGACAACACGAAGAAATCGGCGAGAATGACGAGGAAATTACAATGCTTGCAGTTAGAAAGTCTACCGATCGAGGCCACGCCAACCATGGTTGGCTCGACTCCAAATTCAGCTTCTCTTTTGCCGACTACTACGACCCTGAATTCATGGGCTTCCGCGCTTTGCGGGTGATCAATGAAGACGTGATCTCAGGCGGCGGAGGATTCGGGACACATGGCCATCGCGAGATGGAGATTGTCACTTACGTGCTCGATGGCGGCATCGCGCACAAGGATTCTCTTGGTTCCGGCGGAGTGATCACTCCCGGCGAGTTACAGCATATGTCAGCTGGAACAGGAATTCGCCACTCGGAGTACAACGCTTCGGCGACGACCCCGGCGCACATGCTGCAGATCTGGCTCCTGCCGAGCAAGTCCGGCGTTACGCCCAGCTACAGTCAGCAAAGTTTTCCCATAGCGGCTGAGCGAAATCTGCTTCACCTGCTGGCCTCGCCCGAAGGACGCAATGGTTCACTGACCTGGGTGACGGATGCCGACCTATATGCGGCCCGGCTGGATGCGGGGACGAAGATCGAACATGCCTTCAGCAATCGGAAGCACGGCTGGGTGCAGGTGGCGAGAGGCACGGCCGTAATCAATGGCGAGCAGTTATCCCAGGGAGACGGCCTCGCGCTTTCCGACGAAGCGGAAGTCTCCATCCTGGCCGGAACGGACGGCACGGAAGTGCTGTTCTTTGAATTGGGATAAGCCGGGCACTAAAACCAAGTCGAGAAGGTCTTGTAACAGGGCACGGCTTCCAGCCGTGCCAATAAAATCCATTGAATCAACGGGCTTTAGTCCCTGCCATGCCGCACTGGTGTCAAACCAACTTTGTGAGCAGTCGCAACATTCCTCACCGTCAGAAAGTTCACCGTTTTCAGAAAATGCCTTAGCGATCGCCCTCGGTGTCAACATAGCCCAGCCCAACGACCCTTTCCTGCAACGTCCCCCGCCTCCAGCAAAAACCCGAGATCAGACTGCGCAAAATTACCCACCAATCAGGCAAACTCAAATCATGACCACCCACATCCACCCGATCGGCACAGATATTGCTCGTGAGAAGCGTTCAAAACATGCACAAAAGCACGGTAAATCGTCCCATAACGACACCTTTATTTCGCATAACCCAATATTAAATGAGCAACTTACAGCATAAAACGCGGCCCTCCCCTATGTAGCGGAATTACCCCGTTTTTTCGCCTTGAAATGACGGCCAGAAACGGCTACATGCACTTGGAAACCGCGCTATACCAGCCTAGTTCACTTCTGTGAGTTTGAGCTGAACCTCGTAGCGGTCGGCCTGCGCGGGCAGGATCTCATCCACGTCAACCCATTGGGTGGGGTAGTTGCCCGTGTAGCAGGCTGTGCAGTAGCCAGTGTGGCCATCGTCGCAGGAGTGCAGTAGACCGTCCATTGAGAGATAGGCCAACGTATCGGCCTCGATGTACTGGCGAATCTCTTCGACGGATTTGTTGGCGGCGATGAGGTCGCGCTTGCTGGGCGTGTCGACTCCGTAAAAACAAGGTGAGATCGTCGGTGGGCAACTGATGCGGAGATGCACCTCTTTCGCGCCAGCACCGCGCACCATGCGGACAATCTTTCTGCTTGTGGTGCCGCGGATGATCGAATCGTCGATCAGGATGACGCGCTTTCCTTCAAGCAGGTTACGGACCGGGTTGAGTTTGAGCTTCACGCCAAAGTCGCGGACGCGCTGCTCGGGCTCGATAAAGGTACGGCCAACATAGTGATTGCGGATCAGGCCGAAGCGGAACGGAAGTTTGGCCTCTTCGGCGTAGCCGAGGGCAGCAGTAACTCCGGAGTCCGGAACCGGAACGACGAGGTCGGCAGGAACGTGGCTCTCGCGACAAAGCTGGCGACCCATCTCTTCGCGGCTCTGCTGTACCCAGCGGCCATATATGCGGCTGTCGGGACGCGCGAAGTAGACGTGTTCGAAGACACAGCTGGTTTGCGGAACTCCGCTGGCGAATTGACGCGAAGTAACGCCGTCGGCCGAAACCATAACCAGTTCGCCCGGCTGTACGTCGCGTTCGTACTCAGCGCGGAGCAGATCGAAGGCACAGGTTTCGCTGCCAAAGACAATAGTGTCGGGGCCATCTGAATTTCGGATGCGGCCCATGGACAACGGCCGAAAACCCCGCGGATCGCGGGCGGCGAAGATACGGTCGCGGGTCATCATGACGATGGAGAACGCGCCCTCGACCTGGCCGAGCGAATCGGCAATCGCGTCAACAAGTGTGCCTGCAGTGGAGTGAGCGATGAGCTGGACAATGATTTCAGAGTCGGATGTGGTCTGGAAGTAGGCTCCGGCGCGCTCCAACTTCGCTCGCAGGTTGCCGAGGTTCACCAAATTGCCGTTATGGGCAATGGCGATCAGGCCTTTGGTGGAATCGACTCGAATCGGCTGGGCATTGAGCAGGGCAGAATCGCCGGTAGTCGAGTAGCGCGTGTGGCCAATGCTCAACTCGCCGGGCAGCTTGGCGAGAATATCTTCGGTGAAGATTTCGGAGACAAGCCCCATGCCTTTGATGTTGGAGAGATTCTGTCCGTTGGCAGTAGCGATGCCGGCGGATTCCTGACCGCGATGCTGCAGGGCATAGAGGCCAAGATAAACCTGCCGCGCAGCATCGGGATGACCATAGACGGCCATGACGCCGCATTCTTCTTTTAGCTTTGGATCTTCGTCAGACGAGATCGCCGGAGAAGCAGATCCTTCGCTTCGCTCAGGATGACAATTCTTACTTCTGAGAGATTCAGAGAGGTCGGCGACGCCCTCGACGCCCTGGTAGAGCAATCGGCTCATGCCGTCACCTCATCGTAGAGGGCGGCTTCGAGTGCTGTAGCCCATGGCTGTTTCAACTCATTGATGGTTGCATCAATAAACGCATTTCCATCCCCGTCGTAGAACCGAACTACTGAATTGGCTGTTTTGCCTATTCGATAGGCGCCGGAGGCACCACGCGTTTTGGCAACCTCAATCACCCGATCAGAATTCGAAGGCGAGCAACTGACGATGACCGCACCTGCAATCTCGTACCACCACATTTCGTGGCTTGTCCACTTCATCGCCGAGCTATTCATCATAGGCAGCGACTCGAAACCGACGGCATGGGCAAAAGAAGCTTCCGCAACGGCCACAGAGACTCCGCCGTCGGATACGTCCTTTGCGGATTCAAGGAGGCTTAGACCTGCTAGCTCACTCAAGCATCGGTTAAGCTCAGCCTCACACTTTAGGCTTAGCCACGGGGGAGAGCCCCAAGTGCGCCCAAGGACAATTTTGGCGAATTCGCTTGAACCGAATTCTCGCCAAGAATTTGAAGTTGGTCCGTCATCATCGCCGTTGAAGATTAGGAGGAGAACGTCGTCTCCGGCTTGTTGGAAGCTTGACGAAACGGCTTTGGTGACGTCGTCAAGAATGCCGACGATGCCGATGACCGGCGTGGGGTAAATGCCTTCGCCTTTGGTTTCGTTGTAGAGAGAGACATTGCCGCCGGTGATCGGAGTGCCGAGCGCGGTACACGCCTCAGCGATGCCGTCGATGGCGGCGGAAAGCTGGGCCATGATCTCCGGCTTTTCCGGATTGCCGAAGTTGAGGCAGTTCGTCGCGGCCACGGGAGTTGCTCCGGTGCAGGCAACCTTGCGCGCTGCTTCGGCGACGGCGTGCATTGCACCGAGCTTGGGATCGAGATAACACCAGCGGCCGTTGCCGTCGAGGGCCATTGCCAGTCCGCGTTCGTGCCCCGGAGTGCCAGTACCCTTGATGCGCATGACTCCAGCTTCGCCACCTGGGCCCTGCACAGTGTTGGTCTGGACCATGGTGTCATATTGCTCATGGACCCAGCGCTTGCTACAGATGTTAGAACTGGCCAGGAGCTTTTTGAGATCGGCCGTGTAGTCACGAGGCTTGGCTAACTCGTCTAGCACTTCCTGTGATGGCTCGAGCGGGACCGGAGCCTTCCAGGTGCCGACAGGGCGGTGGTAGAGCGGTGCGTCGTCGGTCAGCGATTCGTTTGGAATATCGGCGACCAGCACACCGTGATGACGGATGCGAAGGCGCGGCTCCGGCTTGACGGTGCCGACAATCACAGCGTCGAGGCCCCACTTGGCGAAGACGCTGAGGACTTCGTTTTCGCGTCCGGCTTCGGCGACGAGCAGCATGCGCTCTTGGCTCTCGGAGAGCATGATTTCGTAAGAGTTCATCCCGGTTTCGCGCTGGGGAACGTTATCGAGTTCAACGTCAAGTCCGACGCCGCCGCGTGCGCCCATCTCGCAGGTAGAACAGGTCAAACCGGCGGCGCCCATGTCCTGAATGCCGACAATCGCACCCGTCTGCATGGCTTCAAGGCAGGCTTCGAGCAGGAGCTTTTCCATGAACGGGTCGCCGACCTGCACGTTGGGACGCTTCTCTTCGGTGCCTTCGTGGAACTCTTCAGAAGCCATAGTCGCACCGTGGATACCGTCACGGCCCGTCTTTGCGCCAACATAGATCACCGGATTGCCTATGCCTGTGGCCTTCCCGTAGAAGATTTCGTCGATTTTGACCAGGCCCAGAGCGAAGGCATTGACCAGCGGATTGCCGCTATAGCAGGCCTCAAATTTCGTTTCGCCACCGAGGTTGGGCACGCCGAAGCAGTTGCCGTAGCTGGCCACTCCGCTGACCACGCCCTCAACGATCGAGTGATTCTTGTGGATGAGTTCATCGGATTCAGCACCGTGCTCAATCGGCCCGAAGCGTAGCGAATCCATTACCGCCAGCGGACGCGCGCCCATAGTGAAGATATCGCGCAGGATGCCGCCAACGCCGGTTGCAGCGCCCTGGTGGGGCTCAATGTAGCTGGGATGATTATGGCTCTCGATCTTGAAAGCACAGGCCCAGCCGTCGCCGACGTCGATGATGCCGGCGTTCTCGCCCGGTCCTTGAACGACTCGGTCGCTCTTCGTAGGCAGACGCTTCAGATGAACCTTGGAAGATTTGTAGGAGCAGTGCTCGCTCCACATAACCGAGTAGATTCCAAGCTCGGTCAGTGACGGTGTACGACCCAGCGCCGAGAGAATGCGGGTGTATTCGTCGGGAGTGATACTGTGCTGCTTTAACAGCTCCGGCGTAACCGCTGCGGGCTGCGGAGCTAAATCAGGAACCGTAGATCCTTTGACGTCAGTGCCCGGATTGGGGCTCTGACCGGGACCAGAAAGAGGGGACGTTGTCATCTCGGTCACATTCCATTGTCGCATGCCTGTAACCTGAAAAGCAGTATGCGAAGACGCAGGGCTACCAGCCGAGCGCTGATGACGAGGCGGTTAAAGCTATGCGATACTGTCGGCAGTAGCCTTCCAAAGCCGGGATGGCGGAACTGGCAGACGCAGCGGACTCAAAATCCGCCGACCCTTGCGGTCGTGGGGGTTCGACCCCCCCTCCCGGCACCACTAGATGTCTGAATATATAGACTTAGTTCACACTACTATTTTTAGCGATAATCGCCCTCGTACCTTCAACGTGACCATTTCGTGACCAAACCGTACTACATAGCCCAGGGCAAGTTCGAGACTCGCCGCATAGGACGCAAGGTTCTCCAGACGGCAGGGAGCCTGAAGCGTTTCGCTGCGGCTAACCACCGCATCCAATAGGTACTGGCGGTTGGACTGAAGAAGAGCAGACATCCCCTCCAGTCGGCTAGGTCAGATGGTGACAAAGCGTTCTCGTCCCAAACTGTCGCCAGTCGATGAGTGATCTCGTCGAATATCGGAGGGCGAACACCCGGACGGGCCAAGGCACCGAGAGAGTGGAGAGGTTGAAGGCTTTTTTCATGTTTTAATTGTGACGAATTCTGTCGTTGAGCCCAAGGGTCGTACAAAAGGGTTCAGTGGTTGCGGTCCGCGATGTTTAGATCCGTCATATGACCAACTCGCTTCAGCCTAATTGTCTGGCTTCTTTCCCGTTTCGCGTCCGTTAGCCGCCTTGCCGCAGACGACTGGAGATAGTCTCGTGACCAAACACAAGTCCATACATCATCATTCATCTCTACTCGAATCCGCTTCTGATTCTTGAAGTCGACCTCGATGAGTGGGTTGGCCTGATGTCACGAGTTCACAGCGGAAAACCACTCGTCCGATATGGCGACTATTTGGTAACTTGCCTTGATATCATTTGCGATTAGTGAGTTGGCGATTATGCTTAAAACCAAGCAGGATTCGGGCGACATAAGTGTTTCACGGGACGTATCCCTGACTCAGCATGCAAACAAGCTCAGTGAGTGACTTGCCCAAATAGCGTTGATCGAAGATCGATCCTGCCCGGACCGGATGGCGAAGGTTAGCCAAAGCCGCCAAATCATGCGGCATCTAAGCCCAGAGACCTTTTTCGGCATAGAGACCCTAGAATTACGCCGACCGGCCACCAGTTGTTAGCCTTCGAGCTGGACGCCCGCGTTTGCGATCATCTGCTGCTCAGACGCGATGCTCTCTTGGCGGGATTGAAGGAAGAAGCTGAGAATCACTGCTCCAAATGCCACTCCCGCAAGATAGACGATGAACCGCGGCAGGTAAGCGCCGGCGCGGTCATACAGGTGTCCTATCCAAAGTGGCCCCGTGGCGCCCCCGATGGCATAAGCCGTCCAGGTAAGGCCGTACAACACGGAGAAATGCCTGCGGCCGAAGTAGCGTGCGAGAAGGTAGGGTCCCACGTCGGCTTCGCTTCCTAGCCCCACGCCAAGGACCGCCGCACCCAACAGAGTTGCCCACGCGCTACCGGCAAATGCAAGAATCAGCGTGCCCGCAGCCGCCAAGGCGAGAACAAGCGACTGAATCCGTTCCGGAGAGACGCGATCGATAGCGAAACCGACACCAAGCCGGCCAATAATGCCTGCTCCTCCGCGGACCGACAAAGCAAGAGCTGCAGTGGCAGCAAGCACACCGTGTTGAGTCAGGATGGAAGCAAGGTTGGTCACCAGACCGTTTTCGCTGAATGCCGAGAGGATGGTGATAAGGGCCAGTATCCAGAAGGCTGCGGTTCGCAGCGCGGCTGCGACTGTCACGCCCGTGTCGATGCGCTGTTCGGAGCGAACGATTGCGGCCTCGGGGCGATTGCGTACCAGCATAGCGGTGAGTGGAAAGCCCAGAATCGCGATGCCACCCAAAAGCAGAAAAGCGCTGCGCCACCCGTGATGCTCTATCATCCACTCGGTGAGCGGAGGAATCAGGATGGAGCCAATGCCACTTCCGCTAAGCAGCAGGGCCAGGGCAAAGCCTCGGTGACTTGTGAACCAGGTAAGGACCGTGCGCGTGTACGCGAATTGTGCGGTGGCGTTTGCAACCAGCCCGATCACAAAAAATGTGAGGTAGAACTGAATGATATGCGGCGTCAACCGGCTGAGCGTGGCCAGTCCAACGGCGAAAACCAGAATCCCTGGAAGGATGATACCGCGCGGAGGAAATCGATCGAGCAAAAGGCCGATGAGGGGCGAGACAAGTGCAACCGTAATGGCAGCTAGCGCGAATGCGCCGCCCATCGCTTCCCGCTTCCAGCCAAAGGCTGCATGCAATGGATCGAGGAACAAGCTAAACGTGTAAGGAACGATCGGTGCAAAGCTTACCATGACGCCAGTAAATGCGGCGGCAAGTACACTCCAGCCGGGATATTGAATCGTGGCCTCTTCATCTACATGATGGGAATTTGCTTTCATTGTTTACCGATTCTTCGAGCCATCGAGGCGTGCAGCTTTGGCCGCACCGACGGACGCGTCCATGGACATTCCGCGATACAAATGCCGCAGGATGCAGCTTCGGCGAAATAGGGTATGCATTTATCAAAATTCACGTACCAACGCTCGACGCCGCGCACCATCTGCTTCTCTGGGGTAATCGCGCCGGGCGGACACGCCTGCGTACAAACCTGACACGTCGCGCAGAATTCGTCGGCACCGAAGCGTGCGGGCCCGGTGGGAACGAGCGGCATATTGGTGGTTACACCTGCAAGCCGGACGCCGGAACCAAAACGTGGGCTGATGAGGGATCCATGCTTGCCTAGTTCGCCGAGCCCCGCGGCAATTGCCGGTGGAATGAGTAGCAGCGCACTGGCCATCGGACCGGGGTACGGATCGGCGTGATAGCCCTGTGAACGAATCCAGTTGGCCAAGGTATAAGAAGACCGTGTACCCCTGGCATATTGATCGCCTACATCGCAGACGCCAACACCATTGGTCTCGTCGGAAGGGACCTCGCGAAGGCGCTCGTAGTTATGAGCGAGAGCGAGAACGATAACCCAAGGGTGATCGATCTTGTAGCCCTCGAATACGTAGAGCGGATTCATGACGGCGATCCCGATGTCATCCGCCTCGTGATCTAAACCGAAGCTCTTTGCCGCTTCAGCGAGTTCCTGAGGCGAGGATTCATTGCGTGTCTCAGCAACAGTGATTAATTCAGGATAGGCGTAGGCTCTCTGAAACGCCTCCGCCGATCCGGGGCAGGTGCGCGAGGTTTTGCGCGCCAGGAGCTGCAGATCACCCCATGGATGCTTATCCGGCGGGTGCCAGAAAAATGGAGAGGGCTGGCGCGGAGTGGCTTCGCCGAATCCATTGATGGTGTTGCCGGAGACGCGCAGGAGCGCGAGGGTCTCCGGTTGTGGAGTCCATGTGCCGCGTTTTGGCCGCCGCGGATTGAGGGGTTCGGTCATAGCTGGTCTCACAAACCGTCAGGATAAGGAGATAGTAGTCCAAAGCCGTTGGCAATGCGGTTGAAGGCGGCGAAGAGGGCTGCGATATGCACCGCTTCGGCTATCTGCGCTTCCGTCCAGCCTGTGCGCATTGCTGCTTCCACATCGGCGCGAGTTACTGTCGATGAGTTTGCGTTTACCTTTCCAGCGAACTTCAGCAGGGCCAGTTCCGCGCTTGTGAACAATCGAGTATTGAGATCACCGTCCTGCAGAGCACAGATCATTTCGGGTGACCCACCCTGCGCTCCGAGCAAAATGGCGTGACTATCGGCGCAGTATGGGCACGCGTTCTGCCGCGAGACAAAGGTGGCGATCATTTCCTTGTGTCGCCGGCTCAAAAGGCTATCACCGAAGAGGAGTCCCTCAGCGATCTGTATCATGCCTTTGAGAAGCGCGGGGTTCGTGGCGAAGCACAGCAAGATACCGGGAAGATCGGTTCGGGCAAAGCGCTCGCGGTACTGCGCGAACAATGCCCGGACCTCCCCATTTGCTATGAGTTCATCCACCAGAGACAGATTGGTGGAAGATGGCGCCACTCGGCGCCGTTCGAGCGCCTCCAGCTGTGGAACATCGGATGACAATTCTGAACTCATATCTCAAATCTCTACTCGTGTGCGCCCTGAATCATCGGCTAAAACATGAACTTCAATGCAAACTGCACCTGGCGAGGAGCCTGCGACGCAAGGATATGGTTGAACGTCGGCGAACTGATGTCGCTGTCGGGCAACCTGAAGTTCGTGCGGTTCAGGACGTCAAACAGCTCTGCGCGGAACTGGATATGCATTGATTCTGTCACCGTAAAATTCTTGAATGCACCGAAGTCCCAGTCGGCATAGGCCGGGCCGAGATTCACGTTGCGGCCTTCCGTGCCAAACTGCCCCGCATTCGCTACGGGATCAAGTCGCTGGAAAGCGGCGGGGTCGAGCCAAGCGCCAACCGAGCGCGGCCCGTGATTGGGGTTGCCGACGAGATTCGGTCGCTGCGCTGAGAATCCGGTGATCTCCGGCGCGCTGCCTTGTGCCGCAACGTCATTCGAGTCGAAGACAGTGAACGGGGTGCCGCTCATCAGCGTGGCAATGCCATTCAAATGCCATCCGCCAAGCGCCCACTGGTACCAGTTCTGCGAATGGTTCCAAAACGGAAGCTCCCACTCGTAGCTCCCAACGAATCGGTGACGCGCATCGAACAGCGAGGGCCCACGCTCTGCTGCGAGATTGAACGGATCCTGAGCGAGGTCGTTTTCTCCCGCGACTGGCTTTGCCGCCGATCCGGTTATGTTGAATGACGAAACATCGTCGATCGCCTTCGACCACGTGTACGAGACGAGGAATGACAGCCCGTTGCTGTACCGCTTGCGCATGGACGCTTCCAACGCGTTGTACGCCGAGTTGGCGATGCCTGCGATCTCGCCGGTTGATGAAAACTGGCAAGTGCTCGGCGGATCGTCGAGCGTGCAGCCGGAATAGAGCCGTCGTTGATCGGCATTGCTGGAATTCGAAATTGGCTGGCCGTCAACGTATCCGGGAACGAATACCGCTGGGTTCGCTTCGATAAAGCGCGGCAGACGCGTGCCCTTGGTGCCGACGTATCCGATCTCGAATAGCCAATCTCGCCCGAATGAGTGCTGCAGGTTCAAGTCCCAATCCTGCGTGTAAGGGAGTGTCAACGATGGCGCCAGAGTCAGGTTAGTCAATGGCGTGGAGAAAGTCCCTGGGGCTGGAGGGTTGCCATTGAACGGATCCGCGAAGTCCGGCAGGCTCACCTGAGGCGTTCCCAAGTAGGGAGGCGCACTGATTGGCGCCTGCAACGGGCCACCCTGGCCGGTGTAATAAGGCTCATAGAAGATACCGTACGACGCAGTTACCAGCGACTTGCCAAGACCGTTCGGGTCCCACGCGATGCCGAGGCGCGGCGCAAATGCCTTCTTATCGGTGGGAATCAGGCCAGCGGGCACACCAGAATCGCCCGGATACAGAAGCCCCGCCGGTGCATTCGGTAGGACCGTGGACTTCTTCCCGGGCTCAAACAACGATAGCCGGTTGTGAATTTCGGTGTAAGGGAAGGGCAACTCGTAACGCAGTCCAGCATTGATTGTGAGTCGCGACGTGACCTTGTACGTATCCTGCACGTACCAGTTTGCATTGTTGCCGGGAATCCCACGCGAAAAATCGCCGATACCTTGCAGGAAGACGATCGGCTGCCCGGTGAGGAAGCTGGCAAACGCGTCCGTTACCGGAAATGGCACGAATACAAAGAAGCCGTTGGTCGCGATCCCTTGCAGCACGTTGATCTTCTGATGCTGGTATCCGCCGCCGAATTTCAGATCGTTTTTGCCGCGCACCCAACTCAGCGATCCGGAGTAATCGTAGACATTTTCGTAGGTGTTGCGCGGGCCTGTGATCGGATCACCAACCGTGGCATAGCCATTCACCTGGATAAATGGCGGTCCAGTGGCGACATCGAGACTCGGCGTGTATTGGAATCCAAAGTCTGAAGGCGGCTGATGGTCTTCGCGCTCGCCGAAGAGAAACTTATTGCGCAGAAACGAGAACCGGGCTACCGCGATAAGGGTTGGCGAGAAGACGTGTGTTTCTTGCGCGACAAAGTTTTGCGCGCGTTGGTCTTCGCCTACCGGGAAGCCTGGTACGCTGGCGCCGCCCGGTGACAATGGATCGACCTGGGAGAGCTGGTTAAACATGTAACGGAAGTTCAGCGTGTCGCGCGGATCGAGGTAATGGTCGACCTTGATGCCGAATTGATCGCTATCATTCCTTAAGGTTTGTGTCGTGGAGAACAGATTCGTACCGGCGTTCGGAAGCGGGAAGAAGCTCAGCAGGTTTTGTGAAACCGAGTTGAATTGCCCCGGCGGCACCAGGTTATTCGGGTATGGCGCATTGGCGAATACGTTGAAAAGCTGGTGCGCTGGGTTGTTGCAGAAGCCCTCTGTGAAGCCCTCCGGGCAGAGTTCGGAGAAATCACCAGTGCGCTGTTTGAGCGACGGGACCGTGGTCAGCCCTGACTCGCCCTGGCGATTGCGGAAGCCCTCATAGTAGCCGAAAACGAAGGTTTTATCTCTTTTGATCGGCGCACCGATGGAGGCGCCAAACTGGTTTTGCTTCAGGGGTTCTTTCGTCTGCGCGAAATAGTTGTTGGCATCGAATACGTCGTTGCGCAGGAACTCCCATAACGTTCCGTGGACTTGATTCGTGCCCGACCGCGTGATAATGTTTGTCGTCGATCCTAGCGCACCTCCAAATTCGGCATTCGCGCTATGCGTGATGATGCGGAACTCGCTGATCGCGTCCACCGGCGGCTTGAGGACGAACCCGCCGTCGACACCGTTGAAGTTGTTCGCGCCGTCGATGAGAAAGTTGTTGGATTCAGGCCGCTGCCCATTGACCGCATAAGCCTGCCCGTTGCGCAACGACCCGCCCGCTTCAGCTATCCCAGGCGTCAAAGGAACGACTCCAGGCTGCAACAAGCCAAGTTGCGAGAAGTTGCGTCCGTTTAGGGGCAGATCCTCCAACTCCTGCTGTTGCACTACCTTGCCCATGCTGGTGACGGTTGGCTCAATCAGCTCGGCATCGGCGCTCACCAATATTTGCTCCTTTTCCGATCCAACTGCTAGATGTGCCGAGACCGAAGCCGTCTCGTTCACGTTGAGCGTGATGCCATCCTGTACATGTTCCTGGAATCCTTTCGCCGAAACTTGCAGTCGGTAGTGTCCGACCGGGAGTTCCAGAATGACGTAGTTACCGTCGTGATCGGTGATCGTCGCGCGCGACAGGCCCGTTTCCGCCTGCCGGGCAGTAACCGCGGCGCCCGGAATGACAGCGCCGCTTGGATCTGTAACGGTTCCGCGAATGTTTCCTGTGATCTGCTGAGCAGATAAACTGATGCAAGAAAGTGCTACAAATGCCAGCACATTGCGAACCATGTTCATGTTGTTTCGGCCTCTCCCAGAAGACTTAGCACTACAAAAAGACGTCGTGGTTCGCGTGGAACCTGTCGACATTGATGGCCATGACGTATGCGCCACAAAACGTGCCACATCGTCAAAGGCTCCATGAGTTAGAGAATGCTGGCGGGAATCACCAGGAGCAGGGCTCCGCCCAAGTTCAGAGAAGAAATCGCGTGGAGGGCTGCACGGATAAACGGTAGTAGGTAAGTCGATGCGCCGTCTTGCATCGGTCGATGGGTAGCTAACTCAATCCTTAGGTGGAGTCTCACCGTAATCAGCCAATGCCTTATGCGCAAAGTCTGTGCGAACTCGGCCAGGCGCCAGAGGCGGATTTGCCTCCGGATCGTGACAATAGCTGATGCGCTATCTTTGGACGATTTCAGATACCCATGCTCGGCTAGGTGCTGGCCTATCTGGGCATACATACCGGCATCGTGCGGCTGCATGTGTCGAGGCCGTTCACATAGCGGTTGTACATGTAGAAGGCGCGGCGATGAGAACGGCGTCATGAATCTCGACATCCATTGCCCCGGCTGCGCGTGCGCGATGCACATTCGAGAAATGCGACTATACCATATACCTCGGTACAGGGTTCAAAATGGAGGCATGAGAATCGGGGAACTCGCCGCCCGCGCCGATGTCAACATTCAGACCCTGCGCTTCTACGAGCGCGAGGGACTGCTTCGCCGCCCCATGCGCACTGCCTCCGGATATCGGAGCTTTGAAGCGAGCGATTTGGAGCGGGTTCGCTTCATCAAAATCTGTCAGGGACTGGGCTTCACACTCCGCGAGATCCAGCAGCTCATCCAGCTGCACAAAACTATCTCCGCATCGCGTGGCGCAAGAACCATGCAGCCGGCGGCTGTGCGCGAGATCGTCGAGTTGGCCAACGAGCGCCTGGCTGTTATCAACGACAAGATCAGCGCGCTCAGCTCTATGCGAGCCGATCTTTCCGCGTTAGTGGAATCGCTAACCATCTACCCGGAGTCGCCCGGAGCCTGCCCAGCATCGCATTAGACCAACACCGAAAAAAGTTGCAAAAGTCTACTTGACCCTATACCGAGGTATACGCTCCACACTGGCTTCTAAAGGGAATCGGCGCCCACTGGCCGCACCCGAAAGGAGGCTTTCCAATGAAGCGATGGCTTTTCGCAGCTCTGTTTCTGCTTGCCGTAACCTTGTCGCATGCCGCGACCCCGCATGCAAGCTTTGGCGGCCAATGGACCTTTGACCCGGCCCAAAGCAAGAACATTGGAATGATGGCCGAGGCCACCATCAAAACTGTCATCACGCAATCCAAGACTGAAGTCGTCGTAGACGATACATCGACCTTCAAGGGTCAAGCGGATACTCAGCACACGGTTTATGAGCTAAACGGCAAACCAATCTCCAATACCTCCATGATGACCGGCCAGGCAACAACGCGAAGCCACTGTGAAGCCAACCGTTTGATCACCGAATGGGAAAGCCCCGGCGCCATTGCCGGAACTGTGAACAAGCGCGTTGAGACCAGGTATCTGTCTCCGGATGGTAACACCATGTTTGTGGAGTCGGCCCATCCCAGAAAAGACCCCATGGTGATTGTCTACACTCGAAGCAAGTGACGCATGGCGACCGCAAACATGACTGTCTCCAAGCATCAGAGAGCAACTTCAGGAAAGAGAGGCGCGGTATTGCTTCTGACCCTTGTCCTGATCGGTTGCGTCGTGCTCGCCGGCTGGTGGATGCTGCGCCAGAAAGCCGACGCCAAGGCCGCGGTCAACAGCGTGGAATGGGTCAGCCCTCAGATTCGCGATGTTGCATCCACAGTGAACGCTACTGGCACGCTCAAGCTGAAGACCGGCGCCGAAGTGCGAGTCGGCGCGCAGCTTTCCGGTATCGTGCGTCGCCTCAACGTCACGGTCGGCTCACATGTCCATGAAGGCGATGTAATCGCGGAAATCGACTCGCGACCTGTGCAGGCCAGGGTCGACCAGGCTGCGGCCCAACTGGCCCAGGCCGAGGTCTCATTGGCCAAAGCGAATACCGATTATGTCCGGTCGCAAAAGCTTGTCGCGACCGGTCTCATTCCCGCCCAGCAATTCGATGATTCCACTGCGGCGTTCAATGCCGCGAAAGCATCGGTCGACGCGTCCCAAAGTGCGCTGGCGGCTGCCCGCGTCGATCTGGCTTACGTCGAGATCCGCGCGCCCATCTCCGGCACGATCGCCTCGATCTCAACCCAGCAGGGAGAGACCGTCGCCGCCTCCTTTGCCACTCCGACTTTCGTGACCATCATTCAGGAGTCGGCGCTCGAAGTCGTGGCCATGGTGGACGAGGCCGACATCGGCGGTGTGCGGCCGGGCCAGACCGCAAGTTTCACCGTCGAGACCTATCCCAATCGTGAGTTTCAAGGCACGGTCACTCGCATCGCTCCTATCGCCACGATTCTTTCCGGAGTCGTGAATTATCAGGTCGCAATCTCCATCGCCCGCGACATCGCCCTGCTGCGCCCAGACATGACCGCCAATGTGAATGTACGCACCGCGGACCACCGCGCCCTGATGGTTCCGTCCCGATGCATTCACGCCCAGGCAGGCCAGTCTTTTGTGTACGTTCGCTCTGCTTCCGGTGCGCTGGAGCAACGAGGCGTCACGGTGCCGGCGCGGAACGGGAGCGAGTCTGAAGTTGGCCGCGGTCTTTCGCCCTCCGACAAAGTTGCTCTACAAACGGAATAAGGTCACAGGAGTAACTATGATTCGCTTGCAAAACGTATCCAGGACCTACTCGCGAGATAGCGTCCCGGTCACTGCTCTTCGGGACGCGAGCTTCGAGATACAGCAGGGAGACTTCGTCGTTATTCGAGGCGCTTCGGGCTCGGGCAAATCCACGCTTCTCAATATCTTAGGCTGCCTCGATCTTCCCAGCTCCGGCACTTACATGCTTGATGGTGCGGATATGTCGTGCCGCGGCGATGCCGAGCTCTCCCGCATCCGCTCGCAGAAGATCGGATTTGTCTTTCAATCTTTCAACCTGCTGCCGCGCACCACGGCTATAGAGAACGTCGAGCTGCCGATGATTTATTCCGGCCAGCGCCTGAGCCGCGTACGTGCTGCTGCCGCTCTGGAGCGCGTCGGACTGGCGGCTCGGCAGGGCCATTTTGCCACCGAGCTCTCCGGAGGCGAACAGCAGCGCGTAGCGATTGCGCGGGGACTGATCAACGATCCCGCGCTGATCCTGGCTGACGAGCCTACCGGCAATCTTGACCAAAACTCCGGAGCGGAGGTCATGAGCATCCTGCATGACTTGAATGACGAAGGCCGCACCATCGTGCTGGTTACGCATGACGATGCCGTCGCAGCTCATGCCCGCCGCGCTTTGATCCTTCGCGATGGCGTGGTCGAAGAAGCGGAAGTGACGCGATGAATCTGCCGATGTTTTTCGCTTCGATTCTGCGCACACTGCGGCGCAATCCATGGCGCGGCCTGTTGATGATGGCGGGGGTGGCCGTCGGCATCGCCTCGCTGACGATCCTCACCTCGATCGGCGAAAGCACGCGCCGTGAGACCATGAAGCGCTTCAAGAACATGCTGGGAACCTTCGATACGGTCCTTATCCGCCCAGGCTCCAGCAAGAATCGCGGCATGGTTTCGTTGACCAATGTGGAGCCCAGCCTCAAATTCGAAGACGCCAATGCGATAGCAGCGGAGCTGCCGGAAATCCGTCAGGTTGCGGAGGTTCAGAATGCCTTCGACATCGACGTCAAATATCGCGACCGCAACAGCACTCCTTCGATCTTCGGCGTCTCGTCGAACTGGCTCGAACTGCGCGGAGACGAGGTGGCGCAGGGCGCGTTCTTCTCCGAAGATGACGTCCGGTCGCTTGCCCGCGTCGCTGTCCTTGGTTCTGACGCACAAAAGCAGCTTTTTCCGGGCGAGGACCCTGTCGGCAAGAGTATCGAGATCGGCAATGTCCCCTTTGTGGTGCGCGGCGTGATGGTTCCGCGCGGAGCCGGTCCCGCGGGCGGCAGCCTCGACAACCTGATTTTCATTCCCGTAACTACTGCTTCGAAACGCCTCTTCAATCGCGATTTCCTGACCATGCTGATCGCGCAGTTGAAAGACCCAACCCAGGGCCAGGTTGCCGTCGATCGCATTGCATCGCTGCTTCGCTCGCGTCACCATATCGCTCCCGGGGCTCTGGACGACTTCAACCTTTCCAATCCTCGCGCTGTTATGGATCAGGTCACCGCGATGGGCTCAACCATCGAGAAGCTCCTGCGGATCGTGGCTGCTCTGGCTACCGGCATCGGCGGCATCGTCATCATGAGCATCACGCTGATCGGCGTCTCCGAGCGGCGCAAGGAGATCGGCGTTCGTAGAGCGGTGGGTGCCAGCAGGACAGCGATCCTGGCTCAGTTCCTCCTCGAAGCGGTTCTGCTGGCTCTCGGCGGCGGGGTGACCGGCGTGGCTATCGGAGTCGGCGGCACACAGATCGTCTCGCAGTTCCAACATCTCCCGTTCCTGATCCAACCCGGCGCCATGCTCGTCGCCATCACGCTTTCCATTGCACTTGGCCTCCTCTTTGGCGTCTACCCAGCCTTGAAGGCCGCCGGAACCAACCCAATCGACGCATTGCGAGAGTGACGCCTTGATCGCTCTCCGCGCCCTCCAGATACTGCAGATCTCGATTCGAAACTTCTTGCGGTTTCGCCTCCAGGCCGCGCTGATTGTGATCGCATCCATGACCGGAACCGCTGGGGTGCTGGTTTCCGCGGGCTACGCAGCCAGCGGACGGCAGAAGATACTCGACCAGTTCACCCGCATGGGGGCCAATGTCCTCGTCTTAACGCCGCAGCAGAGCCGCTCCGTCGGCGGACGCCCTCGAACCGGCGCCCTGATCACCACACTCATCCCTTCCGACCGGAGGGCGATCGAGTTGTCGGTTTCCAGTCTCGCGTCGTCGTCGCCGACCGTTTCCGCGATTCTGCGTATCCGGGCCGGCGACCTGACGAAGAACACCACCGTGGTGGGTTGCGAACCGGGTTACTTTGCCATCAAGCATTGGACGGCCGGCTCCGGCGAGATCTTTGACGCCAATGTGGACCGCCGTCAGTCCCGCGTCGCTCTGCTTGGCGCAACAGCTGCGCGCGATCTCTTTGGAGGTGCCAACCCTACCGGGGAGCTCATCTCTATCAACCGCGTGCCGTTTCATGTGGCTGGAGTGATGCGCGAACGAGGCCAGGGACTGGATGCCTCCAACGAAGACGAGCAGGTCTACGTGCCGCTGGAAACAGCCATGCATCGTCTCGATAACCTCGATTACTACGCTTCTATCCTGTTCGAAATCGACGGCTCTTTGTACATGGATGCAGCCGAGGCGGAGATTGTCGAGGTGATGGAGAAACGCCATCGGCGTCTCCCCTCGGGCGAGCCGGACTATCAGGTGCAGAACCGAAAAGGCCTTATCGATACCCAACTGGCGTCGTTTGCCCGGCTCACCTTTCTCATCCGCTGGGTGGCGTCGAGCGCTTTAGCGGTTTCCATGCTGGGAGTCTTCGCCGTTACGTGGAGCGGGGTGCGAAACCGGACTCGCGAAGTCGGCACGCGTAGAGCCCTCGGAGCCACGCGAGCCGACATTCTCCTTCAATTCTTCGCCGAGGGCTTCTTCGGAGCTGTCCTCGGTTGCGGGACGGGTGTGGTCTCCAGTTGCCTCGCTCTTCGATACCTCGACCAGCGCGTCGAACAGCCGTTTATCTTCTCAACAACGGATGCGCTTCGTGAAACGGCAGCATCCATGGCACTCTTCGCCATGTTCACGGTGGCATCGGCCCTCCGAGGCATTCGAATCAAGCCGGTAATAGCGCTGCGCACCGAATGAGCCGATCATTGAGCGTGATCTTGGTTATGGGTCCGCCACTTCAGCAGCACCACCTCAACCGTACCCGGCTAGTTCCGGTCGGATCGTCGCCGACGCGGAAGTTAACGCATATTCTCAATTGGTGCGTAATCGCCGATTTACTTCCGCGCATGTGCATCCATCGAATCGATCTGTCGAGCCACCAACTCACCCTCAAATGGCCGTAAAACCGGCTTGTCGGACAAACCGATGTTCTCGACTCGTAGCTGCTCTCTGGATGAGCGCGTTATCGCCAATGCACTCGCCGATGATCATCGCCCGACCAACCGGAGACGTGAAATATACCTCGAAAGCATGCTAGCGGCATGGAGGCCGCTTGTATGCGCAAGAAGAATAAGAAGCCGCTTCGCTGTAAGATTATCTTTCGATTGCCCGATCTGGATCACGCGAAGGCCTCTGTTCTCAACACGCTGAGTTCACCTAGTTCCAGGCGGAACTACAGGTCCGCAATGGAGCAGTTCATCACTTGGTATTGTTCCGAACCGCGACTGGCTTTGAATAGAACAGTGGTCCTGAGATTCCGGCTGCATCTTGAATCGCTCGGCTTGGCCGCAGGCACTATCAACCAGAGGCTCGCCGCAGTCAGGCGTCTCGCCTACGAACCGGCTGATTCGGGGTTGTTGAGTCCGGAGCTGGCGGCCGGAATAAGGAGAGTCAAAGGCGTGAAGCAACTAGGCTGTCGGGCTGGCAACTGGCTGAACCGCGATCAAGCTCGTTTGCTTCTTGAGAAATCCGATGGTGGAATCCTCCGGTGCGCCCGAGACGTGGCCATGATCTCAACCTTGCTCGGATGCGGACTGCGACGAGCCGAACTGGCGTGTCTGAGGAGAGAAGACGTCCAAATCCGGCAGGGACACTGGACAATCGTGGATCTCGTCGGAAAAGGCGGCCGCGTCCGTCACAGACGGCCGAGTCTTCAGGGCTATCAGCCGCCATGGGACCACGCGGGGCAAAGGAATCTCCGAAAACGTGGTTTGGTATGGGTTCGTAACTGTGCTCAGCGAGTGGAGCTTGATCGCCTTGCCCCTCATGATCTCCGGGGGACATGTGCGAAGCTGTGTCACGTAAACGGAGGCGAGTTGGAGCAGATACAGTTCCTGCTCGGCCACGCCTCAGTTCTGACCACCGAACGCTATCTCGGATGCAAGCAGAATCTGGAGGAGCCCGTCAACGACCGGTTCGGACCTCTGTTCTTCAAAACTCTCGATTCGCGCTGAGGCCTGTTCACGTCAACGCACAACGAAGATCCACCTTGCTGAGATTGGTTTGTGACCGGTGGAATCCGGTTACCCTTCTTGCCAACCAGGTGGAGCGTCACGCATATTCCGAATCCGTCCAATTCGAGTCGAGTCCGAGCTGCGGCTTACAGTTCGCGAATCGCAGTCACAGGGTTTCGGCGCATCGCTCGATGCGCCGGAAGGTAGCATGCTGCCAAAGACATTGCTCCCAGGAGCATGACGACGGAAACTACGATGATGGGATCGTTGGCGCCGATTCCGTACAACAACCGGACGATAATGCGTGTCAGTCCCAACGCAAACGCCAGTCCCAGCGCCAGCCCGATGCCTGTGAGCCACAATCCCTGCGACAGCACGAGCCGCAGCACATCCACACGTGAAGCACCTAAAGCCATTCGTATTCCGATCTCGTGGGTTCGCATTTGGGTTCGATAGGCCACGACTCCGTAGATACCGGTCACGGCAAGAACCAACCCAATCAGCGCGAACATCCCCGCCAGAGTGCTCTCGATGACGGCGAAAGTGCTCGCCATCTGGGTACTCTCCCGCATGGAACGCACATCGAAAACCGGCAGTCGCGCGTCGATTCCATGAATGGCCTGCTCCACCGACGGCTCCATGTCGACCGGATTCCCCGCGGTTTTCACCTGCACCATGGTCTCGTACCCCGGGTGCTGGAGATAGTTGATATAGACCATAGGCTCCGGTGACTCATTCACGAAGGTGTGAGTTGAATTTTTCGCAACGCCGACAACCGTGTGAAGGCTGCCCCACACCCTCAGTCTCTTTCCCAGCGGATCCTGTCCTGGCCAGTAATGCCTCGCCGCAGTCTGATCCACGATGATGACCCTCGGGGCCTTTTCATCGTCATTCAGGGTAAACTCGCGTCCTTCCAGAATGGGTATATGAAGGGATTCGAAATACCGCGGGCCCACCTCGGCATTCTCCACCAGCAAAGACTCATGAGGGCGCGGCACATACCCTTCCGGATAGGCATCGTTCCTCTTCTGGATCAGGGTCATCGGAATCCAGTCCGTAAGAGCTGCAACCTCTACGCCGGGCAGTGCCGATACGCGATCGAGGATCTTGTGACGGATCAACTGTGCCTCATCGTTGCTGTAGCCGGCAATATTCAGCCCCACTGATGCAGTCAGAACGTGGTCCTGCTCAAATCCGGGATTTGCGTCGGCGAGATTCCGCAGCGTTCGCAGGAATAGCCCGGAGCACAACAGCAGAGGAAGGGAAAGCGCGATTTGCGCCACTACTAGCCCGTTGAGCAATTTCCGGTTGCGTGATCCGCCGGAGACGCTTGCAGACTCTGCCTTGAGTACCTCATTGGCCGGCGCATGAGACGAACGCCAGGCGGGGAGCGCGCCGCATAGCATGCCCGCCAACAGAGAAGACACCGCAATCCCAATCATCACCCTATGGTCCATGGTCCCGTTCAGAACGAGGGGAGCTGCGTTCGCTGGAAAAAACCATGCGAATGTCTTCGATGTCCACGATGTCAATACAAGCGCCATGCCTCCTGCGATGCTGGAAAGGGCAACGCCCTCCGTCATCATTTGCCGCACCAGTTGCATGCGATTGGCACCGAGCGACTGCCGGATGGCGAGTTCACGGCGACGGGAGACAAAGCGCACCAGCGTGAGCGTAGCCACGTTCGCGCAGGTCAGCAACAGCACCACAGCGGCGAAGGCCAGCAGGATGGGCAGCGTCGCCGCCATGTATCCGTTTGCGCCGAATGGCGAGCGCCACATGGGATCGAGCGTGATCCGGTTATCGCCGAGATGCTGGTCCGGATACGCCACCACAAGATGGTGCATCACGGTGTCGAGATCCTGGGCTGCCTGGCCACGGCTCACGCCGGGCCGCAATCTTCCTATTACGATTAGCCAGTCCGAATCGCGATGGGTCATCCGCCACACATCGTTCCCTAGAGGATCGAGCGTTACCCACAGATCGTCACGCAGTCCGGGCGCTGCTCCGACAAACCCTTCCGGCGCCACACCAATCACCGTCAACGGATGCCGCGAGACCTCGATCGACTTCCCCACAATCTGCGGGTCTTTCGCATAACGCGTCTTCCAGAGCGAGTAACCCAGGATCACGTTGGGAACAGCACGTGACTCCTCGTCCGGCAGAAAGAAGCGCCCCAGCACAGGCTTGATGCCGAGCACATTGAAAAAGTTCGCCGACACGTTCGCAATATAGACACGCTCTGGCTGTGCGCCGCCAGTCAGAGCGATCCAATCGTTATGGTAGGCAAGCATTCCGGCGAAGGTGTGATTCTGATCGCGCAGATCGCGATAGTCGATATATGAGAAGGGCGGAGTGGGTGAGAAGTTTCGTTCTCCCCGCTGCAGGGTGACAAGATCGCCCGTGTCTCGCGCGCCAGGAATTGGACGCAACATGGTGCCGTCGATCCAACTGAATATGGTGCTGTTGGCGCAGATAGCTACGGCCAGCATCGCCGTCGCGGTGATCGTAAAGCCGGGGCTTTTGCGCAGTTGCCGTAGCGCGTAACCGATATCGCGGCCTAGTTGTTCAAGCCAGGCCTGGCCCCACATGTCGCGCGTCACATCCTGCACCAAAAGAATGTTGCCGAACTCTCGCGATGCTGCTTGTCGCGCCTTCTCTGCGGTCTCGCCTCGCTCAACTCGATCTGCAATCGCCATCTGCAGATGAGCATCGATCTCTTCCTGCAATTCGCGCTTGCGCCGTAGAAAACCGAAGCCCCACTTCATGACTCACTCTCCTTCAGCTTGACGTACATCACCGATCCAACTGCTTCGACAATCCGCTCCCATCGGCCAAGATCCGAGGCCAACTGCTTTTTGCCCTTGGCAGTGATTCGGTAATATCGGGCTCTTTGCTTGCTCTCTGACTGCTTCCACTCAGACTGCACCCAGTCCTGACGCTCCAGTCGATGGAGGGCCGGATAGAGCGATCCAGTCTCCACCTGAAGGACATCTCCGGATCGCAAGCGTAACGCCTGGACAATGCCATATCCATGCTGCGGTCCCCATTGCAGCGTTTGAAGAATGAGCATGTCGAGTGTTCCCTGCAACAGCTCAATCCGGTTTTTATACTGGTCTTTTTCGCCCATAGATGTAGACACTCTACTCCCAATGGAGGTAGCTCGTCTACTTCGTTTTATACAGCGCAGCGATCAGCCTTGCCCACTCAGCAGATTTAAAAGTACGTCAGTTCTGAGGACGAAAATTGGTGATTCTGCATTTGCGCTAAATCGCCAAGTCACTCCTTGACGGCGCGCATTTCACATGGCCGAATAGTCGCCTACACGTCTAGTTGCCACTGGATGGTTCATCCGGGTCCGATGCCCAGTCTGTCGTTCACAGCGACTCTCAAGCGCTGCTTACAGCCGATGTAGCGCTCCGTTGCTTGTACTGACACGTCCCCAAGAAGGAATTGGATCTGCTCAAGCTCGCCACCGGCAGCATGGCAGAATCGCGCACAAGAGCGGCGGAGGTCATGCGGTACAAGACGCGGAATGTTCATACTTGCGGCGGTCTTTTGACAACCTGCCAGACCGTCTTTTCTGAGATGCCGTCCCCCCAGAGTTTACCTGCCCGACAGACACATCGGAATAGCGGGCCGCTGTCGATGGCGGCTGCGGCTAACCATGTATCGAGTGTTTCCTTCACCCAATTCGGTACAGGGACCGTCCGTATGTGCCTTCCTTTGCCGACCAGGTCCACAATGGCCCAGCGCTCCTCGCGACGCTGCAAACTCTCTAAGGTGAGTTCCGCAAGCTCGCGGCGACGGAGCCCGCAACCGAGCAGGATCGCAAGAATCGCTCGATTCCGTTTTCCAGTAAGAGTTCGGCTGTCGGGCGATTGCCAGAGCGCCAAGGCCTCTCCCGCCGTAAGCCAATTACCATAAGCCAGTTACCCAAACGAGAGCCCAGTTTGCGAACACCTTTGACTCGATTAATTCCGGCTGCCAGTTCAGGGCTCAACAGGCCGGCGTCGGCTGCTTCGTAAGCCAACCGGCGCACGGCTGCAAGGCGGACGTTGATGGTTCCCGGAGCAAGGCCGCGCTCCTCAAAGTAAAACCGATAACGCAATACGACAGTTTTGTTGAATGCCAGCCGTGGCTCAGAACAATACCAGGCGACGAACTCATCGATTGCATGCTGATACCCGCGCCTTGAATCCGGCGAGCCGAGGCTTCATAAGACCGCGAGTTTTGAGTGTTCCAAATCTGGAATGGCGAGCTTAGTCTTCGGTCGCTTCTTCTGACCTTTGGTTCCATTCGTAGCCGGCTTCCTCATGGTTCCCACCTCCATAGTGGCGGTTCATGAGGGTAACGAATGTTGAAGCTCGGCGTCTCTTGGGTGCCGATTAGCCGGTTATACGGCAACTTGCCAGAGGCATAGCCGATCTGACCGGGTGAATTAGTGACTTGGTCTTTTACCGGCACTCTCTTCCGTCCAGGATCGGTGTCAAAGCTCTTCACATGGACCGCTGTCATGCAGTTGATAGAGCGTGGGAAGATCAACCTCGACGAGAACGGCAACACCTATCTCGATTTCCAGATTCCAGACGCCACGATATCTCCTAAGACGGGCATCGAGGATGCAGTAACACCCAGTTCTCGTCGTGACTGATGCACTCAGTGAGGCGACGGCTTGCCCAGTGTGAATCTTCAACGCGAAATGAGAATTACCTCTGGCCGCGCGATGTCGCAGGCGCCGATCACCACCCGCCTATCCGGCAGCGATCTGGGCTACGAAGTCCAGCCTGGCATGGTGTAGCTCAGAATCCACAACGCGCTTCACTGAGAGCACGGTTATGTCGTCCTCCTGACCGAAACTGCAGGCAGCGTCGACCACCTGCTGCACCGAAGGCTGCGCCTCCATCAGCGACGAGAGCCGATCAAAGCCGTAGAGTGCGCCTTTTGCATTGCGCGCTTCCAGAACACCGTCTGTGAAGAACGTCAGGGTCTCGTCCGGTTCCAGGTCGAAGGTGACCGATTCATAATCCGCTTCGGCTGCGAGCCCAAGCGGCAGTGACCCCGGCAGCATGATCTCCCGTCCGGCGCAGAACGGCGAAAGATGTCCGGCATTGGCGATGACCGTCCTGCCCGTGGAGTCTATGCGTATTGCGACGCAGGTAGTGAAGCCGCCCTGGGTGCGTCCGAGCAGCCGCTGGTTCAGGCCTCTGAGAATATCCGCCGGATCCTGCGTGAACTCAGCCAGCGTGCGCAGCGTGCCGACGATGAGTGAGACCGTCATTGCCGCCGTCAGGCCCTTGCCGCTGACGTCACCGAGAATGATGAGCGCGCCGGGCTCGTTTGTGGGATCGAGCATAGGGATGACCTGCAGGAAGTCCCCGCCAACTTCAGACGCGGGCTTGTAGACGCTGTTGATGACGAAGCCGGGAATGACCGGCGCCTCCTCGGGAATAAGTACATGCTGGATCTCGCGAGCGGATTTGATCTCGCTCTCGATATGCGTCTGGCGCCGGCGCTCCAGAGCCTGATGGCGGGCGACGGTAAAGAGCAGGACGAGGAAGAACATCGTATTGAGGATCGCGGGTATGCCGAAGACGTACGGGCCCAGGGGGATGGCGGGATTCAGATACCTCGGAAACGTAAAGTGCGTAAAGCGTATTCCCTGGCTCGAGGCCCCAATCGCAAGGTTATAGATGCCGTAGATAGTGGCGGCCAGCGCGATAGGCAGCAAGGCTTTCTGGGGACGCCGAATCAAGGCAAAGGCGACGATGAACAGGAGATAGATGGGAAGGAACGAGACGAGCCCCGACGTGATGGCGTTGCCCCACTGCATGGCAGGTCCGGCAGAGTCCCAGAAGCTGAGAATGACGTCATCCATCACCATTGCGGTGAGATAAAGCGCGGCGAGCGCGATAGTCCAGCGCTTCCAGGTCTTCTGCTTGTGGAGGCCGAAGAGCGTGAGCAGCAACAGCCACAGCGAGATATCCTGCAGCGCGCTGATGATCGCGTTCGCCCAGTCAGCCTGATAAGACTTCAGGCCGTAGTACACCGGATTCAGACCCTGAAAGCAGGTAAGGCCATTGGCGATGAGAAAGAGAGCCAGCCACAGGTAGAGGAATTCACGGCGTTCCCGCAGAAATAGCAGGAGCGCGATGAGACCGGTAATGAAGAGCGCGCCGGAGAAGATAAAGCGCGGAAGCATGAGGTCTTCATGGCGCTGCTGTAGGTACGTTATTCGCTGGGTCAGCACAGCCGGAGATCCGAGGAGAGGTGCGGCAAAAAAGCCGCCTACCTCGTTGACGTCGGTAGACGTCAACGGGGCCTCCCAGACCCGGAGAGCCAGCACTCCATCGAGTGGCGCCGTTCCCAGCGGATAAACAACCCCGCGTGGCGTGGCCCACCGCCATCCGTGCGGAGGCAACTTGCCGAACTCGCCAATCTTCTGGCCGTTCCAGAAAAGCTCATAAGCATCCTCGACCCGAGGGATGAGCACAGCCACTTTGCCTGGGCGTCCAGTGAGGTGAATCTGCTTACGGTACCAGGCAAAGCCGGTATAGCCGGGATGCGTCTGCGCACCCCAGTAGCTGTCGGCGTTCAACTGCTCCCACGCAGAATCGTCGAAATCGGCCTTCGACCAGCTCAGATCGTCGCCAAGGTGAAACTGCCATTCGCCTTCGATGGCCATGATGCCGGGACCGGGGCTGGGAGCGGTGAATGGATCGCCCGATGCGTAAACGACCGGCGCGAAGAGCAGCTTCAATAAAGACACAAACGCAATGGCCAAAAACGAAGAGCCTGCGGCCTTCCTTCCAATCATCCGAGACCTTCCTGATGAGCTACATTGAGGCTGGTTGGGGGTCAACCGAGCATAACCTGCTAGCGAGGTTGATCGCAATGAAAGAATCTGTGGAGGCGGCGAAATTGTGGCGAGGAAATACCTGATCCTGTGCGTTGATTGCAATAGCTTCGCCTGCTGGAACAGTTGGGAGACAAAATGCCTCTATATCTTGAACCTCATTCGGCAGAGTGGTTCACCGCCTTAACAGCTCTCAATCCGCAGCAGGCCGCGTTCACCGCGGCGGACTTTAAAATTGGCGGGCCGGAAGGATGTGTGCAGCATATGCGGCGACAATCCAGCGGCAGACTTCAAGATTCTAGGAAAAAGCCAATCTGCTAACGCGGTCGCAACGATTCGGTTGCGTGATGACTGTCGCGGGATGAACGGCGAAGTGTATGAGCCGTTTTGATGCGCTGACCCACCCAGCACGAAGGCGCAGTTTGCAGTAAGCTTCCGAGCATGGCCCATTCTTACTTAGCCGGGTTCAACTCCTCTGTGTGGAATGCGTTCTTGGTGCTCTCGCCATTCGGCATAGGAATGTACATCTTTATCTTCGTGAAGCTACGGAGATCAAAGCAGCGGTTTCACTTCTTTGACGCAAAACACAACCTCGATAGTAGGCTGAAGGAAGAGGGCGGAGAGTTCGCGGATCACTGGAGCCACTACGAGAGTCTAGCCAAACTTGCCATCACATTATCAGCGGGAGCTGTGGCCTACCTCATCAACACCATCGCAAATCAAAAGCCACCGTTCATACCGTTTTCACAAAAACTGACAGATGTAGCCCCAATTGTGGTTGGTTTTTTCGGAGCCTCAATCCTCTTTCTGATTATGTTCTTGTTGTGGATGGCCTTCTGGTACGAAGACTATTGCCATCATGCCGAGCACAACAGCTACAGAGCTTGGAAGTACGCATTGTCAGTCTCTTTAGGATTGATGGGGTACATCTCGTTCGTCTTCGGGTTCGGCTGGCTTGGAGCAAATCTGTTTCAATGAAGGGGCCGAGACTGTCCGGAGCACTGACGGCCTCACGGCGAAACTATCCCATCCCGCCTCTTACCTTCCCCGCAGGGCGCAGCGTAGACGCAATTCGGCGATCCACCAAAGTTGTAGCGGATAGCTCCACCTATGGTTCTCTAACGACATTGATACTTCGATAAAATTAACTAAAGCCCACAAACATCAGTATTTGTCGCCTATTCAGGCGACCGATCGCAAATCGGTGAATAGGCCACCACAGAACCGCTCAGATGAGTGGGTCCGATGGATGCCGACCGCTGCGTCTACGGCTGCTGGAGTGTATAAAATGACGATTACAACGACACCCAAAAATCAAACCAAGACTTCATCACCAAAAATTGTATGGCTCACAGGAGAACAGGTCTTAGGCATTGCGTTCCTTGCCTCCGTATTGCTCGTTATGAGTGGTGCTGGCGTCTTTGTTTACCAGTGTTTCAAGTGGCTCAAAACCGGCCTCTGGGAACAGATGAGCTTCGTCGATGGCTGGGCCATACTTTTTCATAAGACCGCTCCTCCCTTGGCGGACTGGACAGGCATTCTCACAATGGAATCACACATGCCGATGAGCGTCTTTTTAATCGGTGCGGGCATGGTGACACTTCTTCTGACTCTATATCTGCTCGAACTGGGGGAACAAAAGTAATCGATGGAAACTAACTACAACGTGTTTGTCCGCAACTGGTGAGCGAGAAGCTGGACAAACATCTGGATACCGGACAGCGCAGCCAACAAATTCGCAACAAAGGGCGCACCATAGGCGCAGGATCATCTAGGCTGGCCCTTCCGAAAAATTACCGGCAGCTGCGGACAACGGGCGCAGCTTTGGCGCATCTCATGACTCATGGCAATTTACCCGGAACCGCATTCGCTGGACTGGTTCACCGCCTTGGCAGCTTTTCAATCCGCAGCAGGCAGCGTTCACCCGGCGGACTTTGAAATTGGCGGGCCGGAAGGATGTGTGCTGTATATGCGGCGACCATCCAGCGGAAGACTTCAGAATCACGGGAGCGAACTTACTTGCCGGCGCGGTCGCAACGATTCGGTTGTGTGATGACTGTCGCGTGATACGCGGGATGAATGGCAACGTGTACGAGCCTTTTTGAAAATCGCGGCTAGCCCAGATTCAAACGTGCAGTGTTTGTGTATGTGAAGCGGGGAACCCCCATGCCCCAGCCTAAGAAGTACAGGACCGACGCCGAGCGATATCGGGCTTACCGGGAGCGCAAAAGAGATAAAGAGAAAGCGCTGCGCCGCGAACTCGCCCTTCTGGGGCCATCCTCTGCTTCCGGTAAACGTGGCGCTACTGTTACTCTCGCCCAAGCTGCCTTATGCCACGGACTCGCCGAATTGCACGAGGAAATCATCCGCCGCAGACAGAAGATAAAAACCAGACACGCCGTCACTCAGGGGAATCCGCCCGCCGTACAGGCGTTAGAACCGTTCGAGCTGCTCAACTACATCGAGGGCGAACTCGACCGGCTGATGAAATAACTGGCCCATCACTGAAGGAATCGTGGCGCTACGATGGGGCGCAAGCTTGCTACTATCTCGGTTATGGCTCGCTGGGGTTTACAGCTACCGGGGTAAATAGAAATGCGATTCTTGTCAGCTTATAGCATGTGCCGCCCCCACGCCTCCAGCCACGAGCGCGAGATCGATTTCCATGTCTCGTTGAAGTAGAGGCCCGTGGCCGTCAGGCCCATAGCGGTAACGAGGAAGGCTCCCCATAGGAACTGTTTCATTATCCGGTTGCGTTTCCAGTCCCAGAGAAACATGAAAAGGATGAGGAACAGATTACCGCCCTCGTAAAACAGGTAGGTGCCGAGAAAGGTAGTTGGCGGAGGCAGAAATAGGCCCACAAACCGGGAAAAACCCGCATCGCTGATGCAGATGGTGGCCAGAATAAGGACGCGTCGATGGGCGGCGGAATTGCGGCGCATGAGAATGCCCCACGGCAGCAGCAAGGCCATGCAAATGACTCCGCTGAAGGCGATGGAAAGAAATTGAGGAGGCAGAGCGCTGGGGGTCGGAAGGTTCAAGGCTTGCCAACTGAGTTCGGACCAGGGGGCGATCACAAGGGTGAGAGCGGCGTAACCGGCCGCAAACCAACCGAAGCGGCGATGGAGGCGGACATTGCCGGTTTCGACCATGAGCACAAGCGCGGTTGCAGTGAGTAGCCAGAGCGTGGTAGCGATAGCATGTACGTGGACGATCATGGGTACGGCCGGCTGCTCATGGAGGTAGTTGTGCAGATCGAAGCCAAAGCCGACGCCTACGAAGATCCAAAAGATGGCGAGCCAGACCAGCGCAGCCCGGCGATCTTCACGCGCGGGCCAGGATGCCGTTGTATGGATGTGCAATCGTTTTCCCCTTGTCAGTCAGAAAAACATACACCAATGGGACTGATGCGATGAAACTATTTTTTGCAGAGTGGGGTGATCGGCTTCAGGTATTCTGAGCTCGCTCTAGATGTTCAGATAATCGAACGTGATCGCAAACGCGATGCGGGCGAGCTTCTCATCACGACAGAGCCGGGCCGATAGCTCTCCGCGTTACGGCATCCAAGTTTGTGGGATCAGTCTCCACAAACGCGCTTCTCGTTCACTTGGACGAATAGTCGCTAACATGGACACTTGCCGGTTATACGGCAACTTGCCGAAACATAGAGCGATCTGGGCAACTCAATGAGTGACTCGGGCTGTTGGCGTCAATCGAGGATCATGCGAATTCAATCTAACTTTGCAGTCACCATGACCACGGTTTCTCTGGGCGCACGGTCACAGACAATGAGCGCGGATACCCATTGACTTCCGAACCACCTCACTGCGCGCCCTGCAGATATTTCTGGAGCCAGGTAACGGCACGAGCCAGCTCGTCTCTTTGATGCTCGCGCTTGACGAAGCCGTGTCCTTCGTCGGGATAATAGACCGCATCCACGGTGCGGCCTTCGGCTCTCAGGATGCCGACCACCTGCTCAGCTTCCTCGTGCGGCACACGGATGTCGTTCTCGCCTTGCAAGACAAGAAGCGGCGCGGTCTCGTTGCGAATGTATTGGAGCGGCGAGCGTGCCTCATATATGGCGCGGTCTTTCACGGGATCGCCGAGCAATGTCTTTTCGTATTCCTGGAGGCCAGGATCTTCGTGCTGGAGCATAGTCAGCCAATTCAGAATGCCGTACTCATCTGCCGCCGCTGACCACATGCTCGGCGCTTTGCCGATTGCCATCAGAGCCATATAGCCGCCGTACGGGCCGCCCCAGATGCCGACATGTTTGGGGTCGATGAAGCCAGTTGCCTTGAGAACGTCCACACCTGCAATCTCGTCCTTCAAATCGCCTCCGCCAAGGTCCCGGATGTTTGCATTCTGAAACTCCATGCCGTAGCCGGTAGAACCGCGCACGTTGGGCGCGATGACCACGAATCCACGCGAGGCAAGTAGCTCGGCATTGCCATTGAAAGAGTCGAGTGTCTGGCCGGTGGGGCCGCCATGAGGCATCACAACGGCCGCGGCCTTGCCGTCGCGATGGAGATTGAAGGGAACCCACACGAAAGCCGAGATCAGCTGGCCGTCGAAACTGCGGTAGGTTACGAGCTGTGACTTGGGCAGCGCGGTCAGGCTAAGGAGTGTTCAAGTCGACCCCGCTCGATTGAACGGGCGTTGGAACTCAGCGACCTGTAGGGTGTAAATCATTCGAGATCGTTGTATTTGACGATCCTCGCGCCTACCCCGCACGATAGGGTGCAAATCGCAATCGTCCATAGGCCCAGAGGCCTGGATCGATCTTGGTTCACTCCGGGACTCTCGCGTTTCGCAAATGCGCGGCACTATCAGAAGTTGATCTTCGCTGCCAGCTGCATCTGTCGCGGCCCGTTCGAGGTGTAGGAGATGACGCCGAAATTTGGATCGTCGACCGACTGATTCGGCGTTCCGAAAGTTGGATGGTTAAACGCATTCTGCGCTTCCAGACGCAGCTCGGCGGTCAGACCTTCGCGGATCGACGAGAAGGAAAACACTTTGTTCACGCTCGCATTCACCTGGAAGGAGCCAGGAACACGGACAGAGTCATCAGCGCGCCTAACATTGCCGAGGGTGTAGGGAATCGGCAGCGCCAGCGAGTCCGGGTTCGCGAGAAATCCAAAGATCCATTGTGAGTCCTTGCCGCCTGCGCGGCGCGGCTTGGCCACCATGTTCGGACGCTGCCCGCCGTAAGTTGGCAGCGATGTGCCGTCAGCCGTGCCCCAGTTCATCGGACGCCCGGAGGAGGCACGCCAGATGCCGTTCGTCTTCCATCCGCCAATCACCGCGTTTGCCCACCTTGGCATATTGCCCCCCAATAGCTTCTTGCGTCCGATCGGCAGGTCATAGGTGTAGCTCACCTGGAAGACATGTGGAATGTCGAAGGTGGAGAGACTCTTCTCGAGCCACGGCTTGTTTGGGTCCTGCAAGCTGGTGAAGCTGCCCAGCCAGGTCGTATTGTCGTCGGGAACCGAAGAGTCATCCTCCGACTTCGACCAGGTATAGGTGGCATAGACCTGCAGCCCGTTAGAATAGCTCTTCTCGAAGACCGCCTGCATCCCGTGGTAAATCGACCACGCGATCGGCCAGGCCTCGGTAGAGACGCCGCCGCAAGAGAACTGCGGATACGGCAACTGCAGTTGGAAGAGCGGCACCTGATCAGAAGAGAGGCAGCTGTTGGGGTCGGTGATAGCGCCGGAGTAAGGGTTGTCGACATAGTTGAAGAGATTACTGACCTCGTCCGACGAGAGATTCTCAACCTCCGGTCCGAGATGGTTAATGTAGTTGGCGCCCGCGAAGTAGAGATGCACGCCCTTCTTGCCGATGTACGAGAGACTGAACTTCATGTTCGACGGTAACTGCTGCTCGAAGCCGAAGCTCCAGCTCTGTTCGTAGGGCGTGGCCACCATGTTGCGCAGCGGACCCGTGGCGCCCTGCCCCACGTCGTTCAACAGGCCCAACGAACTGCCCGCAGGCTGAATCAGGCCGTTCGGGTACGGGTTGCTCAGGTGCAGATAGGCCGTCGCGCCATCGTTGTTATGCGTCGTGATCATGCCCGTCGTCTGGTTAAAGCCCTGTGCACCGTAGGGGACAACGCCGCTTGCACCGTTGCGCGACTGCGAGTAGTAAATGCCGTAGCCGCCGCGGAAGACCAGCTTCGGCTCGATCAAATAGGCAAAGCCAAATCGCGGCTGAATATCGCGCCAGTCGGTGTTGACGATATGGCGCTCGTGGGCGCTGGCGAAGACTTCACCGCCCACCGCCGGTATGCCTCCGATGCTGTACGTCGCCGTCGGATCGAACCAGTTCTGACGGTTGTGGCGGTCTGTCCGCGGAATGGCGACATCCCAGCGCAGGCCGAGGTTCAGCGTCAGCTTGGGGCTGACCTTCCAGTTCTCCTGCCCAAAAACGGCATACTGCCTGTCTTCAGTCGCTGGCCGATCCTGGATCTCGTAGTAGCCCGAGGCGGTCTGGCCCATCATGAAGCTGGCCATCGAGTCGCCGCCGCACTCTTCAAGGGTGTACGGGCAGCCGGACGACCCGCCAGTATTGAAGTTGAAGATACCGTTCGGCGCGTTGGTCTGGATGTAGTTCATCTGGTGCTGACGGCCTTCAAAGCCGAACTTGAGGTCGTGTGGACCGAGAACCTTATCCATGGCTACCGTGATCTGCGCGGTATCTTGTCCCTGCCTGTAGTTGCCGTAAGGATCTCCGCCTAAGCTCTGGCCGTCGTTTCCAGCCGTGTAGTAGTCGGCGATGTACATGGTGGGAACTCCGACAAAGTTGTTGGAGTTGAGATACGCCGGGAAGCCCAGCTTACCCAGCGGATCTGTGACGCCGCCAGCGCCGTTGTAGGCGTCGATATTTTCAGCGCCGCGCGTAAAGCCGAAAATCGTGGTCAGCTGCATCGTGGGACTGAAGGTATGGGTATCGTTGATCGCGACAAGATGCGAGGTACCCTGGTTATGGCCGCCTGAGCAGGGGTCAACGAAGTTGCCGAAGCAGTTGAAGGTAACGGCGCTGTTCCACAAATCGGAATACTTGCCGCTCAGCAGATTCTTCTGGTTGATCTGATAGTCGAGCTTGATATCGTACTGGTTACTAGGGTAGGAACTTGCGCCGGAGGCGTTCCAATTGTGATATATCGTCCCGCTCTGCGCCTCTACACTGGCAATGGGCTCAGGGTAATATTTCATCATGGTCTGCGCCACAGGGTCGATTAGGTTGCCGGGCCCGGGGGGCAGATTGGCGTATGCGTTGCCCGGGCTCTGGTAAGCGCCCATGTTGTTGTAGGGGATGAAGTTGCTGCGCAAAGGGCCAGCGCCGCTGTCAGTGGAGACATAAGTGGCTACATACGGATCCCAGATCTGGCCCTGAGCCACCGAGCATTTGCCGCTGGCATCGAAGGTACCTCCTACCGAGCCGCAAACCTCGCCGAAGTCACCGTTGTTGCGCTCAGCATCGGAGGGAACGCCCGCCTGGCTGACGCCGGCGCTGCTCTGCCGGGTGCCGTCGTAGTCGAAGAAGAAGAAGAGCTTGTTGCGCCAGATCGGCCCACCAATAACTCCGCCGAAGTTGTGCCGGTGTACCGCCGGCAGCGGAACGCCGTAGTAGTTATTGAACCAATAATTCGCGTCGGTGAAGGCGTTGCGTTCAAAGTCATAGACCTCACCGTGAAATTGATTGGTGCCAGAACGGGTAACCATGTTGACAACCGAACCGCCGGAGAATCCATACTCCGCGCTGAAGTTCGATTGCTCGACACGTATCTCGTCGACGGCTTCGGACGACGGCGAATAGGTCACATTGGTGATGCCGCCATTGGGTTCGAAATTGGTGATCGTGGCGCCGTCCATCAGCACGTCGGAGGTTGAATTGCGACTGCCATTGGAGATGAAGTTGGTGCCAGTACAGCCCGTGCCACACTGATCGTCAACCCCGGTCACGCCTGGCGCCAGGGAGGTCAGGTCCAGCACGTAACGATCGATCAGCGGCAGGTTGTTGATCAGGTTGCGATTCACCACCGTGGCTCCGGTCGCGTCATCCACGTCCAGACGCTGATCATCGGTGCTCACCTCGACCGTCTGCGTAGAGCCTGCCTTCAAGCGCAGATCCGCCGCCGGATTCCCGCTGATTTCGACACGAATGTTGGTCTTCTCCTCCTTGTTGAACCCAGGTGCCCGGGCAGTAACGGTATAGACCCCTGGCGGCACGGCGCGGAAGAGATAGCGACCCCCATCGTCGCTCTTGCCATCGAAGTGAAAACCCTTGTTCTGGTCGATCAGAGTCACTGTAGCATTCGGAATCAACGCGCCCGAAGGGTCGGTGATCAGACCACTGACAGTTCCGAAGTAGCCCTGTCCAAACGACAATGCTGTCAGCATCACAAAGGCAAAGACTAATGCGGAAACGCTTCTTAGCCGAACGAGCAAGGAAGGGGTCATGAGGGCTCCATTTAGATGGCTCGCCGGATCTCCTAGGGATGTTGAAAGCAAGAACGAATTAGACGTAATTCGGCCCCCTTAACTTGAGGGCCAGTATAGACCTTATACACCAGTTTTTGCTTTTGGGAACGGACGTTCTTTAACCTCTATTTCCGGAGTGCGCTATCGGCAGCGATCGTCTGGGACCAATGATCCGAAGACGAATCACCCGCTTTGTTGACGCTCTGTGGGAAGACCCTCCCCGGCGGCTACTCCATTGGGTAGCGTTGGGACACCGCTCAATGGCCTAGACCTCTTCCGAAGATAGGATGGTCATAGAGTAATACTTCTCTTCGCCCCGTTGCCAAAGGCGGATTTCAGTGGAGGTGTTGGGGGCCACAAGCCCCAAGTACGCTTGAGTAATTCTCAATGAGCGCATCATCGCCAATGCACTCGTTGAGGCCGAAACAGAACATGAGTCACTTGGACGAATAGTCGCCATATCGGACAAGTGGTTTTCCGCTGTGAACTCGTGACAACGGGGTTTAGCATTCCCGGATCAGAATGGAATAGCCTCAGCCATGACTGAAAATAGTTATGCCTGCGATGAAGTTCCACAACCCGAGAACACACACCACCAAAGAGCTTCCGGTAGACAAGTGTAATCAATTGATTATGATGCCCTGAGGCTCAGTACATAATAACGACAAGTCCCCAGACCTTGATTACGTCCCAACTTGCTCTCAATTCAATATGACACGAATCGCAGCCTTTCCCAATTCAGGGAGTGGTGCGGCGCTCTCTACAACGGAGCGCGGGCTCAACGTCTCCATGCTACTGGCGTTTTTATCTGCTGTTCCGATCTGCAGTTAAGCTCGTTTGTGCCGTGGCCTCAGCCCAGAACAGGTCGTGCGCAACAACTAGCACTTCTGCCAGTAGAAAAAACGTCTTAAGTCATGTTCCATTGAGCGGGAACGATTACAGGTAAATCTGGTATTGTGACGTGCCCTGCAATCAGCTTCTCAACGATAAAGATGAGGAGAGCGTCCATGAAACTCAGAATAATCGCTTCAAGTCTTGCGCTGGTCCTGCTTGCTACTAACTTGGCAGTCGCCGGCGATTCACCCGACAAGAAGCGGGACAAGACTCGCAAGATGGCTGCTGAAACTCTGCAGGATTTGTACAAGCTGCAACCCGCATCCAAGGCGGCGATCCAAAAGTCTGCCGGATACGCCGTCTTCGATAACATGGGGACAAACCTCCTGCTGTTGAGCACGGCGCGTGGCTCAGGTGTCGCTGTCGACACCAGTTCCAAGCAGGAAACCTTCATGAAGATGGGTTCAGTGGGTGCCGGTCTGGGTGTGGGAGTGAAGGACTACCGGGTAATCTTCGTGTTCGAAAACGATAAGGCGTATTCCAATTTTCTCAATTCCGGCTGGTCGGGTTCTGCGCAAACGGACGCGGCGGCCAAGGCAGGCGATAAAGGCGGCGCTTTCTCGGGCGCGGATGAGATTGGCCAGGGCGTCTGGGTCTATCAAATTACCAAGAACGGTCTCGCCCTCCAGATAACCCTGCAGGGTACCAAGTATTACAAGGATGACGACCTCAACAAGAAATGATTAGATCACGACGTGCGGAGCCACAAAATGGAGTGGTGCAGGCGTGCGCGGGACACAGCAGAGGACCCCTGCGTCATTGAGCGCCAGAAAATTAAGCAGTTCGCAACGTGAAAGCCGATCCACGGCGTTGATGAGAGTCCGCACGATTTCCTGCAAGGGCGGGCCGTAGAGAAGCAGCCCAACAAGGCGAGTGTAGCGGTATCTTGCCGAAGAGGAGGCAGAAAATAGGGCTGCGCGTGGATAACTTCAATAAACTCGAATCAGATGGAAACATGGCGATGTATCAACCACGCTTCTACGTTGAGGATTATGATCCGATGGCCTCGCCACTCGATAACACCTTGTTGCACCAGCCTCTGTAGCCCCGCCGCTTCAGCGCGACTGTAACCGCTGCATTAGCCATCTTCAGGTAGCATCGTTCGCGAATGAGGTGAGGCTCGCGATGGGTCCTTTAGCAAATTTTAAAATTCGAACCAAGATATTCGTAGCCTTGCTCCCGCTGGCTATCATGGTCATCGTGGCCGCGCTGTACGCATCGATTGAGATGAATACAATCGACACGCGGTACAGCTATCTGATCAGCAATGACGTCAAGACGCTCAACAACTTGACTGTCGCACGGGTACTCAGCAATCGATTCGCACAGCTCCTCTACCAGGAAATTGCGGAACTCGACGTTGACAGAATGCGAGTCATCGACGCAGATCTTGACAGGACAGCCGCTGAATTTCACTCCGAAGTCGCTTTGGCCGGCGCGGAAAACCCCAATGCAGTGCAGAAGATCACCGCGGCCACGGCCCTCTTCGATCAAGGTGTCGCGGACGCCGGTCCTATTCGAGCCGCAACCTTAATCGGCAACAATGACAAGGCAATGAAGCTGACGCGCGAAACCTTTGATCCGGAGTTTCGCAAGGGCCGGCAAGCGTTAGCTGACCTGGCTAACGAAGTGCACGCGATGGTCGACCAACGATCGGATGAGCTTACGGGCAGAACTCGTCGGACAATTCTGATCACGTGGATCGTGATCATCCTCGGACTACTTGCCTCTTTTACAATTGCCCTCTCGATCGTGCAGGTTGAAGTTGTCAACGTTGTGTTGTCATTCCGGACCCGCATTCTGGATGTGGCGCAGGGACGACTGGACCTTCCCATCACAAATCTCAACCGCCCTAATGAAATTGGAGAGATGAGCCGGGCGCTTCAGACCTTGCAGATCGCTGCCCGTGAGCGGGAAATATTGGGTTGGGTGAAAGCCGAAGTGGCAGCTACGACCGAGCGACTGCAGTCGGCAGAGGATTTCGCGGCGTTCGGCACGACCCTGTTATCGCGAATCTCGGAGACGTTAGATCTGTTGTACGGTGCGTTCTATCTTGCTGACGACAGTTACACGCACTTCGCTCGAGTCGGGGCATTCGCAATGGATGTTTCGGACGAACCGCGAGAGTTCGCGCTGGGAGAAGGCCTGGTGGGGCAAGCGGCCACAGAGCGACGCACTCTTCGGATTGCCTCCGAAGCGAACAAACTTCTCAGCGTAAGCACCGGCGCTGGTGCGGTGACTCCGGCCTGCGTATTTTTTGTCCCGGTGGTGAACCAAGATGATGTGCTTGCGGTCATTGAGCTGGCACCGTCGGCCCCTGTGTCAGCGCCGCAGCAGGCGCTGTTGGATGCCCTATTACCCACCGTTGCCCTCAATACCAAAATTCTCGCCAGCAAACTTGTCACTCGCACGCTGCTGGAGCAAACACAGGTACAGGCTGCGGACCTTGAGGTAGCCAAAGAAGCGGCCGAAGCCGCCACCAAAGCTAAATCTGATTTTCTGGCGAACATGAGCCATGAGATCCGTACACCGATGAACGCTATCATCGGAATGACGCACCTGGCTTTGAAGACCGATCTCTCTGCCAAGCAGTCAGACTATCTGACCAAGGTGAAGTTCGCCGCGCACTCATTGCTGGGGATCATTAACGACATCCTGGACTTCTCCAAGATCGAAGCCGGCAAACTCGATATTGAAAAGATAGACTTCCGGCTGGAAGACGTGCTCGACAATCTATCGACGATCGTCAGCCAAAAGGCGCAGGACAAGAACCTCGAGTTCCTGATTGCAGCGCAGCATGACATTCCGCCCAACCTGATCGGTGATCCACTGCGTCTCGGACAAATCCTGATCAATCTGGTGAATAACGCGGTCAAATTTACGGAGCGCGGTGAGGTGCTGGTAACGGTCACGCTGGAGGAGCAGTCGGCGGAGCGAGTAAAGTTGAAGTTCTCCGTCCGCGACAGCGGTATCGGGATGACACCCGAACAGAGCTCAAGGCTGTTCCAGGCTTTCGCACAGGCGGACACTTCGACGACGCGAAAGTATGGTGGCACCGGGCTCGGACTCTCCATCTCCAAACGGCTGGTTGAGATGATGGATGGCTCCATCTGGGCAGATAGTGAGCCCGGTGCGGGGAGTACCTTCCACTTCACTACCTGGGTTGGAATTGGGTCACAAGACAAACGCACACGCTTGATTGCTGACCTGGCGGGCATCCGGGCGTTGGTCGTGGACGACAATGCACAGGCACGGGAGATCCTTACCGAGGCCCTCCGCGTATTTGCGCTCCGTGCCGACTCGGTTTCGTCAGGTGAGGACGCAGTGCGTGAAATTGCTGCTGCAGATTCTACGGACCCTTATCGCCTAGTACTGATGGATTGGCACATGCCAGGGCTGGACGGACTGCAGGCCAGTCGCATCATCAAGCGCAATGAACGTCTGCAGAATATTCCTAAAATCGTGATGGTCACGGCCTTCGGGCGGGAAGAGATCAGGACGCAGGCCGAGGAGATCGGCATCGAAAGCTACTTGTTGAAGCCGGTGAACCAGTCGCTGCTCTATGACACTCTCGTAGACCTGTTCGGCGTCGCGGGCGCAGACGACAACCGTTCCCGTACAAGGAAGGAAGACTCTACCGTCCATGATGCCACGGGAATCCGTGTGCTGCTGGTGGAAGACAACGAGATGAACCAGCAGGTTGCGACAGAACTTCTGGAAAGCGCTGGAGCGATCGTGACCGTGGCCAACCATGGAGGTGAAGCCGTGAAGATCCTGACCGCTGGAGACCAGTCGCCCGAGTTCGATGTTGTGTTCATGGACCTGCAGATGCCTGAAATGGATGGGTTCACAGCAACCAGGCTACTGCGAAGTGATCCGCGCCTGCGGAAGTTTCCGATCATTGCGATGACAGCACATGCTCTCGTGGAGGAGCGCCAGCGTTGCCTCGATGCCGGCATGAACGATCACGTGTCAAAACCAATTGATCCCGACAATCTGTTCGCGACGTTGCTACGGTGGGCGAAGCCCAGGCCCAAACAGGCAGTCGAGTCTCAAGCACCCGTCGCCAGCACAAGAGCGCCCGACGAAGTAGCACTGCCAGAGATCTCAGGTGTCAAAGTCGCGGATGGTCTGAACCGCGTCGCCGGGAACAGGCGGCTCTACCGAGACCTGCTGGGCCAGTTTGCCGCCAAACAAGGCAACGCCGCCGCAGAAATCTCAATTGCACTCGAAAAGGGCGACCTCAAATTGGCGGAACGTGTTGCCCATACTGTGAAAGGCGTCGCCGGTAATCTTGGCATCACGGGAGTTCAATCCGCGGCTCAGAAACTGGAGAAGGCACTCCGTGATGGTGAGGGAACTGTCTCGGCAGCGCTTGTTGAGTTCGCGAGCATGATGGGCACTCAGGTTCAAGCTATCGAAAAAGCGCTCCGCGATTCAGCACCTGCTCGGCCGGAGGAGACAGAAACTTCGCCCTTCGATGGTAAGGCGGCGGCCGCCGCGATTGCCCGGCTCAAAACATTGCTCGAGGCGAGTGACGGCGATGCCGAAGAATCATTTCGTAATTTGCAGGACGCAGTGGCAGGTATTGTCGAGAAGCCGTATCTGGATGATCTAAACGCTTCGATCAACGACTTCGATTTTGACGCGGCGCTAGCGAAACTGAATGGGATCGCTGAGCGTTGCGCACGGAATGGAGACGACAAATGACACAGTTGGATCAGAAAAAGACAGTCCTGCTGGTGGATGATGCTCCCGCCAACATTCAAATCGTTAATTCAATCCTGAAAGATATCTACAAAATTCGCATTGCAACCAGCGGCGCAAAAGCATTGGAGCTGGTAAAAGTCACACCTCCACCCGACCTGATTTTGTTAGACGTCATGATGCCGGAGATGGACGGGTACGAAGTATGCTCACATCTAAAATCGGACGCAGGCACAAGGGACATACCAGTAATATTTCTTACCGGACAGACAGATGTCGAGGACGAGACAAAGGGTTTCGATGTTGGTGCAGTAGATTACATTCATAAGCCCTTTTCTCCTGCGGTTGTAAAGGCCCGTGTGCAAACTCACCTCGTTCTGCGGGGGATTCGCGAACAGCTCGCACAGCAGTTGCTCACGATCCAAAAAGAATTGGAGACTGCAAGGCAGATCCAATTGTCGATTCTTCCATCTTCAGTTCCGAAAATCGAAGGTCTGGAAATTGCTGCGCGCTACATTCCTATGACCTCTGTTGCGGGCGATTTTTACGACTTCATCGTAGTAGACGAAAAACACATCGGTATTCTTGTAGCCGACGTATCGGGACATGGAATGCCTGCGGCACTTATCGCTTCTATGTTGAAGATTGCGCTATCTTCGCAGGTGGCGCACGCGACCAACCCGGCAAAGGTGCTGCTGGGCCTCAACCAGGCACTGTGCGGAAAATTCCAGCACCACTTCGTCACGGCGGCTTACGTATTCATCGACCTTGAGAATCGAACGCTGACTTACGCTGGAGCCGGTCACCCACCGCTGATTTTGTGGGGTGGACCCGAAGGCGTGCGCAGCATTGAGGAGAATGGCTTGTTCCTCGGAAAGTTCTCGTTTGCAACCTATACTTCGGTGGAATTGCCGATTAAGGCCGGTGATCGCATTTTGCTTTATACCGATGGAATTCCGGAAACGGAGAATCCTGCGGGAGTCGGGTTTGGCGAGAACGCCTTCAAGGCATTTTTGGATACCGAGCAGAGCACCTCGGCAAATCATTTCATCGATCGACTTCTTGAGGAACTGTCCCGCTGGTCCACCCGAAGGGCGACCGAAGATCTCGATGACGATGTAACGATTGTGGCAATTCACGTGACAGGCGATTGAAACAAGTGCTGTTCGCTCTCGACTCAACCATTTGTCCATTGCAGAGCAGCCGTGAGCAAAACCTCCGCGGTCGTAAGCACCGACTCGAAATCAACGTATTCCTCCGGATTGTGTGCTCCGGCGCCGCTGGGTCCGAATAGCAGCGTTGGGATTCCGAATTCACGCTGCATCAGGCCCGCATCGCAAGGATAGGGAGCTCCCGTTGTTACGGGAGGGCGGTTCGTCACTGCCTGTGAAGAGGCCGCGATGCAGCGAACCCATGGATGATTGACGTCCAACGCCGTTCCCAACAGTGCCGTGCCGATAGGAGGCCTCCACTGGATCGGATGGCTGGAAAAGAAGGCGTCCCCGCGTTCGAATTGGCGAAGAGACTTTCCTATCTCCTGAATAACTGTATCTACATCTTCCTCGGGAAGAAATTGGAAGTAGACGCGCACCGTTGCCTGCGACGGCACACTCAACGGAAACTCCGGTGCCAGCCCGTTCGCTTCGACTGCCAGCACCTGCACCGGGACTGGATCGGGAAAGGCCGCGTACGCATCCGTCGCCTTGATCGCGGATCGTTGCTTGCCTATCGTCTCGACCCATCCAAGCAGCCGTCCGATGGCTATGGCTGGACTGGGCACTTCGGCCTTCGAAAAATAGGCCGATGGATCGCCTGCATCGACAGTGAGGTCGACGACAAATCCGCCTCGGGTTGCGCGGTAGATTTCGAGTTGTGTTCCCTCTGGGATGACACACGCGTCTGCGCTGCCATCGTGCAGTCGTGCAGCGATGGTTCCACCGCCACCGCCCCACTCCTCGTCTACAACCGATTCGAAGAGGATATCGCCGCCGGTACGAATGCCCGCCTTGTGCAGTGCGCAGATCACAGCAGCGTTGGCGACCAGGCCACCCTTCATATCGAAAGAACCAAGGCCGTGGACTGCTCCGTTGTGGAAGGCTCCAGACCAGGGAGAACGCGACCATGCGGCTGTACCCGCAGGAACGGTGTCGATATGGCCGTTCAGCAAAAGGCTCTTGCCACGGCCGGTTCCGCTCAGCCTAACACTCAGGTTCTTTCGTCCGCGATAGGTGCGGTTTTTTCGTACGGCGGGATGACCGGATTTTTGGATAAAGTCCGTGGGATAGAGATCGGGTCGTAGGCCCTGTTGACGGAAAAACGACTGTAGCACCCGCTGCGCGGGTGTTTCATTGCCGCCCGGTGGCATGGCGACGCTGTTAGTTCGGACAAGATCTCGGAGGAGACGCTTAAGCTCGCCAGCTGAACGGCGAATGAGTTTGCGGACTTGATATGTTGACTGATCTTCCATTGAATTTTTCGACAACCGGATATGACACTATTTCACACAATCGCGGGCACGTTGGTGACTCCTGCCGTACCGAAGACCCTGCGATAGCGCTCGACCTCTGTTGCCGGGCCCATGGCCTTGGCATAGTTGTCGGATAGTTTGACTGCTGGACGGCCGTTGGCTTCAGTCAGTTTGCAGACCAGGCTGATGGGGTCAAAACCTCCTCCGTCATTGGGATCGCAGCCGCGAAAATCATTGGTGAGTAGCGTGCCCCAGCCGGAACTGAAACGAATCCGACGCTTTGGGTTCCATTTTTGCGGATCCATGAAGTCGGCGGCAGTACGGAAGTCGACAGGCGACCAATCTCCCAGAATTTCTCCGCAGAAGTGGGCATGAAGGCCTAAGATCTGCTCTACATCCAACCCGTCGGAAGCGATGATGAGCTTCTTTTCCGGGTCTCGTCCGCGATCCCTTAGCCATTGCATATACTCGTCGCCTGCGACGTAAGGGTTCTTGCTGTCCATACGCTGACCGGTCCAATCAGCTACCCAATCGGGTGCGTCGGCTAGAAACTGCGTAGTGCCAAAAGTATCCGGCAGCATGATCAGTAGTTCGCGTTGATAAGTGTTTTGCCATAACTCAAGCACGCGATATTGCGAGGCTTTCAACTCAGTATCATCGGTGGCCATCGCAGCCAATGCCATCGGCAACTCGTGCGCATTTGTTCCAATGGCTTCAAGGTCATGCTTATAGGCGAGATAAGTATTGGAGGAACCGGTGAAACTAACCCCGAGCGTATCGCGCATGGCTTTGACCACATACTCTTGCCATAGAAAACTATGACGTCGCCGGGTTCCAAAATCGGCCACACGCAAACCGGGAACTCCTCGCATGCGCTCGATTTTGCTCCACAAATTTGCCTTGGCGCGGGCGTAGAGAATGTCGAGTGAAAACTCGCTCATTTCGCGCAGGCTACCTCGGGTTTTAAGTTCGCTGAGGATCGACAGCGCGTAGACTTCCCAGAGCGTTGTCTGCGTCCAGAGACCGCGAAACGTAAGGCTGATTTCGCCGTCTTCGATGGACAGCTCGTAATCAGGCAGTTCAAAATCGCGTTCCAGCCATTCCAGGAACGCCGGTTCGAAGATGCCTCGCTTGCCATAAAAGGTATTGCCAGCGAGCCATATCAGTTCTGATTTGCCAAAGCGCAGTTTGCGCACGTTGTCCAACTGCATCCGCAGTTCTTCGAGAACGATCGTATCCGCTAACTGCACCTGCGAGGAGCGATTTACCAATGTGAAGGCTACTTCCACGGCAGGAAAATGCTTCCAGATAAATTGCAGCATCAGCAGCTTATAAAAATCAGTATCGAGGAGGGATCGAGTAATGGGGTCTAGCCGCCAGTTATGGTTGTGCGCTCTCTCGGCTAAGTTCACGATCATTAGATCGATCCTCGAATCCCGGCGTGGGGTAATTAGTTAAGTTTGGCCCCGAGAGCTTTCATATAACTCTCATTGGGCGATGCATTTTCAAAGCGAATCTTTACCAGCAGATCCTGGAAGGCGGCTCGTGAGTCTTCGAGCGAGGGCCTTGCTGCAACGGACTTCTCAGTGTCTCCCATGCCCGCATGACGTGCGGCGTAAGCTACGATTTCATCCCAGTGCGCAGGCCTGGCAAAGGTAACCGGTGCAGATTTGGCTTCCATCTTCTTGTAAGGCCAGAAGGTCCAGCTGATTTCGTCATCATCGAGAACCTTGCGAAATTGACCGATCCACTCATCGTTGTTTTCGCCCGATTCGCCCATCCAGATAGGTACATTGTATTTGTCGCGAAACTCGATATAGGGCTTTACCGCATCCTGCACGGGCGGCATCCAGTATTTGTGGAAGGTGTACATCGCATTCTTGTCAAAGGGTGGACCGAAGACGGCAAAGTTGGTATCCCACTGCGCGCCGCCCAGGATCACAACGTGATTCGAATCGACGGAGCGAACTGCGGAGACGAGCTTCCTGAAGACCGGCTCGAGCTTCGAATTATATTGCGCGAGCTTTGGATAGTGAGGAATCGGCTCATTCAAAAGGTCATAGCCGATTACGGTTGCGTCATTGCGATAGTGGGCGGCGATTCGTTTCCACACTTCCATTGCATGCTGCTGGCTGGCTTCATCTTCATAGAGCCAGGGATAGCCCCAGCTATCGTCGATGTTCGCACCAGTCTGGCCGCCGGGAGCGCAGTGCATGTCGAGAATCACGTAGAGGTGATCTTCTTTGGCCCATTCGATAACGCGATCCAGAAGCGCAAAACCCTCGTTGTCGCCAGCCTCGAAGAATCGATAGTGGAATGGGATGCGAATGGTGTTGAAACCTGCTTTGGCAATGAAGTCGATGTCTTTGCGAGAGATGTACTGGTCACGATAGTCGCGCCAGAATTTCGCCGCGTCGGTTGGGCCGATGAGTTCGTTGACCAAAGTCTCTATCTCGCGTGCGGACTGTGGGCCGTTTTCGAAGCGGAACATGTAGCCTTCCTGCACCAGCCAGTTGCCCAGATTTGTTCCACGCAGGATCAGTTTGTGCCCAGCAGGATCAACAAGGAACTTGCCCTCGGCATGGACGAAATGACTCTCCGCGCGGACAGCTCCCGCACAAATCAGCATGATGATAAACACGAGCTTACGCATTCTGCTTGACCCTCGTTGTTGCATCGGTGATACCAGAGACACTGTACATCAATGAGGCCAAGAGCGAGACGGTTTCAATGAACTCCGCGACAGGCTTCAGATTGGGTGGCGCAGGTTCAGACGGACGCATCCTGCCCGGAGTTTTACAGTATCCTCTACACAGTTATGAATGCCGCTATCTCAACCACAGGCCTCACCCGCCGCTTCGGCGATTTCGTTGCCGTGCAAAATGTCAATTTGAGTGTTGCACCGGGGCAGTTCTACGGCTTCCTGGGGCCGAACGGCGCCGGCAAGTCGACGACGATCAAAATGCTCACCGGGCTGCTGGCCCCATCTTCCGGCAGCATTCAGGTGCTGGGGCTGGATTTTGCCAGCAATGCCATTGAAGTCAAACGGCAGATCGGCGTTGTGCCGGAGGGGCTAGCACTCTTTGGACGCCTGACCGCGCAGGAGTACCTGCGATTCGTGGGCCAGATGTACGGACTGGACCGGGCGACGACGCTGCAACGTAGTGAAGAGTTGCTCGAATTCATGAATCTGGCAGGCGAAACGAAGAAGCTCATCACCGATTTTTCGCATGGAATGCAGAAGAAGCTGGCGCTGGCCGCGGCGGTTATTCATGGGCCGAAGATTCTCTTCCTGGATGAGCCATTTGAGGGTGTGGATGCAATCGCCGCGGGCACGCTTAAGCAGATGCTGCAGGGGATGATCGCGCGCGGAGCGACGATATTTCTAACCTCGCACGTACTGGAGATTGTCGAGCGCCTTTGTACGCACGTAGCCATCATCAACCACGGCGAATTGATCGCAGACGGCTCGCTTGAGCAACTGCGCGCAGGCGTTCACACGCAGGCGGATTCGAACGAGCAATCGGCGCGGCTTACACTCGAAGAAATATTCATTCGCATCATCGGCAAGGAAGATGGCGTCGAAGGGCAGCAGGCGGAACAGGAGCTGTCATGGCTGGGATAGAGGCCGGGATAGGTCACGGGGCAGAAGCAGGGAGGGACGCAGAGCTCGGTTCAACCCGCTTGTCGGCACAGCAATTTCGCACCATTGCATGGCTTCGTTGGCGAATCTTTGCCAATTCAATGCGATTCAAAGGCGCGGTTGGCGAACTGGTGGCGAAGATACTCTCATACCCCCTGCTCGCGTTGATGGTCCTGGGACCGGCCGCAGGCGCGGGCGCCGCCGGCTTTATTCTTGTGAATCGCGGAATGGTTGCCTACCTCGCCATACCGCTCTGGATCATCGTCGTTCTCTGGCAGCTTATTGGCGTGAGTACTTCAGCGTCCGGGCCATCATTTGACCTTGGCTCACTTGTCCGATTCCCTCTTCTGTATCGTGATTATCTGCTGATGCGGCTGTCCTTTGGCCTGATGGATCCTCCAACGCTTGCTGGAATTGCCTGCCTGATCGCGATGAGCATTGGAATTGCGTTCGCCGCGCCGGGTCTCTTTCCATGGGCTGCGATCTGCCTGTTCGTTTACGCCGCTTGCCTCGTTTTCTTTGCGCGCATGATCTACACGTGGATGGAGCGCTGGCTTGCCCAGCGTCGCACCCGGGAACTACTCACCGGCGTCATCCTGGTTGTATCTCTCGGATTTCAGTTTGTAGCCCAGTTCGCGCAGAAATTAGGAGACGGACATCATGCACCGCCCAGCCCCTTCCTACTGAAGACAGCGAACATTCTGGTAGCCGTCAACTGGCTGTTGCCGCCAGGGCTTACTGCAACATCGATCGATCACATGCATAGCGGATCTCCGCTGATCGCGGTAGCTGCGCTGGCCGGTCTGCTCGTCTTTACCCTGGGGTTTTTATTCATCCTGCACCTGCGTCTTCATGCCCAGTTTCTTGGCGAAAATCTCAGTGAAGCGCCGGGTGCAGCTTCAGCGAAAACGGCGTTACGCAAGAATCGCGGCGCTGGTACGCTGACGGCGGCCAATGCGCGTGGCCCATTCGCGTTCTTGCCTGCTGCCATAGCGGCCGGCCTGATCAAGGAGATTCGCTATCTGCTGCGTAGCGGCCCAAAGCTGTACGTGCTGATTATGCCGGTTTTTGTCGTTTTCATCATTTCGATGCGTATGTCTGGATTGGATTACGCCGGATTGGGCCGCCGAGGAATTGACGGCATTCTCTTCACCTATGGCTGCGCCTACATGCAATTACTTTTTGTTGGAATGCTGTATAACTCGCTGGGCAGCGATGGCGCGGGATCGCAGTTTTACTTCATTGCTCCGGTTCGCTTTCGCGATGTGATGCTGTCGAAGAATCTATTGACATTGATTGTCTTCGTGATCGAGGTAGTGCTCATTTATGCTGCGTCAGCCTTCCTGTCGACACGCGCTCCGCTTGATTTGACGGCTGCCACTTTGATGTGGAGTCTCTTCACCCTCCTGCTGAATATGAGCATTGGCAACGTGCGATCCATTACGTCACCCAAGGCAATGGACCCGGGAAAGGTGCGAAGCCAGAATGTCTCAGGGCTGAGCAGCCTTATCAGTCTGCTGGTGGTGATCGTCGCGGTCGGACTGGGCACTGTGATGTTCTCGGTGTGCCGCTATCTGCACACCGGCTACTGGATGGCTGCCGGCGCCTTCGCCCTGCTTGCAGCGCTTGCCGGGGTGCTTTACGCGGTGGTTATGTATCGGATGGATGCCATTGCCGCGAGCCATGTAGAAGACCTGACCGGAACGTTAAGCAAAGCTTAACGCTGCATCGTGACTTGACACTTTCGGCGCGGAGGAACAGAGTGTGCCAGGAATAGCCCAAATCAGGTACAAAGATAGGCGAGAGGAATTCACGGACGAACCATGCATGTGATCAACGCAATCCCTTCGTCCGCTCTCTGCGCCAGCCTCGCCAGCGTTGTCTTGACCGGCGTGCTCGCCGAACCAGACCGCTTTTCGCTGATTGAGAAGCTCCTGCTGATCGTGCTGGTTGTGGCTTCAGCAACGCTCTTCTGGAAGCGCTTTGGCGTGGTGGTCGACAAGATTCTAAAGTCACGGAAAGATCCTGGCTTCCGGCTCTTTCCGCTGGGCAAGCGCATATGGGACTTCTTCTGGGAAGTGCTTTGCCAGACCAAAGTAATTCGCGAACGGCCTTTGCCCGGGCTGGCGCACGCATTCGTCTTTTGGAGTTTTCTGGCCTTTGCACTGGTCACCCTGAATCACATGGCAGTGGGCTTGGGTATCGGGTTTCTCGACCCCTCCGGGACGTTTGGGCGCCTCTATTTCTGGTTCGCCTGGGCCTTCGCCGGGGCCTGTGCTGTATCGATTGCCGGACTGTTTGTACGGCGATTTTTGGTGCGTCCCATCTGGCTCTCGCGGCCGGCAGTTCCAGGTCATGAGCTCTCGTATGAATCGGGGATTGTTGCCGGGCTGATTTTTCTGCTGATGGCGACTTACCTGGCCTCGTTCTGGGTCTCAGACGGCAGCCTCGCAGCGCGGGTTCTGTGGTGGACGCATACGTTTTCCCTACTCGTTTTTTTACCGCTGGTCCCCCATACCAAGCATCTCCACCTCATTCTTAGCCCATTCACAATCTTTCTTTCCCGGGGAGGATTCAGCCAGATTCCCGCGCTGGTTGGCGATGAGGATTTTGGACTGGTCACCGGCAAAGATCTGACGCAGCTTGTCAGCCTGCAAGCCTACTCTTGCGTGGAGTGCGGGCGCTGCACCGAGCACTGCCCGGCAGCGAATACGGGCAAAAGCCTCAATCCGAAAGAGATTATCCTCGGCATTCGCAGCTATCTGAACGACCTCGGCCCGACTGCCGAAGAACTGCTGCTGGGCAAGTACAATTCGCAGGAGGCGGCATTTCAATGCACGACCTGCGGCGCCTGCGAATTTCAATGCCCCGTGGGCATCGAGCACCTACCGATCATCGTCGGGCTGCGGCGCGGCGCGGTGAATACCGGCGCGTGGGAAGACACTCACGGGACAAAACTGTTCCTGGCGATGGAACGCAATTGGAATGCACTGGGCATGAGCGCGATGGATCGCGACAAGTTTGTGCAGAAGCAGGAACTGCCCATCTTCGACGGCAGTCAAGAGTACTGCCTTTGGCTAGGCTGCATGGGCGGATACGACCCAAAGGGTCGCGAAATTATCACCTCATTCGTTGAAGTGATGCGATATTTGGGAACCAGTTATGGCGTGATGCGCAAAGAGAAATGCACCGGTGATCCGGCCCGGCGGCTGGGCAATGATCTGGTCTTTCAACAGCTGGCCGAGAGCAACCTTGAGGCCATGAGCCAGCAGAAGGTAAAAAAGATCATCTCCATCTGCCCGCATTGTGTCCGAACCATTCAGGAGGACTGGAAAGAGTTCGGCGCCCCGCCCGAGATTGAGCACCATAGTGAATTTCTGTCGCGCCATCAGGCTCAACTGCCGCACAATAACACGAGCGAAAAAATTGTGTACCACGACCCTTGCTATCTGGGTCGCTACCGCGATGTCTACGACGAGCCGCGTTCGGTGATTGCCGCTGCGGGAACGCTCGTCGAGGCTGAACACAACCGCGAGCGCAGTTTCTGCTGCGGCGCCGGCGGAGGGTTGGCTTTCCTCGGAGAAGAGACGGGCCAGCGTGTGAGTTCGGTACGCGCGCAGGAACTTGTGGCGACCGGAGCCACTACAATTGGAGCTGCCTGTCCCTTCTGCAACACGATGTTTCGTGATGCGCTGGCGGCTGGGGGAGATAACTCCCCGCGCCTTTTGGACATCGCACAGATTGCGGCTATGCAGTTGCCGCAGCCCGCGGCCAAACCGCAGGCGTGACATTCAAACAAGAGAGTCTGATGAAAATCATTGTTGCCATCAAGCAAGTGCCGGAACGCGATGCGCGAATACGCATTGACGCCGCGGGCAAATGGATAGACCTGCAAGACGTTGAATTCATGCTGAATGAGTCCGACGCCTATGCGTTGGAAGAGGCGCTGCTGTTAAAAGAGGCCCACGGCGGCGAAGTGATCGTAGTCAGCGCCGGACCTGAGAGGGTAGGCCAGACGATTCGCGAAACCCTGGCTAAGGGTGCCGATCGGGCGATTCACATTGAGAGCGACGACCTCGCGAACTACGATGCGCTGGGTGTGGCGCGACTGCTTGCTGCCGCTATCGAGGACGAAGAGGCCGACCTCATTCTGACCGGGCTCCAATCCGACGATCTAGGATTGGGCCAGACCGGCGTAATCCTCGCTGAACTGCTCGGACTGCCGCATGCCACCCTGATCCTGAAAATCGAAAAGACCGACAAGGGAATTAGAGTACTGCGAGAGCTGGAAGACGGCTGGTTCCAGCACTTGGAATTGCCTACCCCTGCGCTGCTCACGATTCAATCGGGTAACACGAAGCTACGCTACGCCACGCTGATGGGCATCAAGAAGGCCAAAACCAAGGAAGTGCAGCGGTTGACTGTCTCCGAATTGCTCTCTGACGAACCGGCTGTCGAGATCGGGGAACCGGTTGTTGTGCTGGAGAAAGTGATGCTTCCCAACAAGCAGCGCACTACCCAAATGCTTGGCGGAACACCTGCCGAGGCGGCGGCGGCACTCGTCGAAAAGCTGCAATTTGAGGTGCGGGCGCTATGAGTGAAGCTATGACCAGTGTCTTAGTCTTTCTGGAAATCAAGAATCGTGAGATCAGCCGGATTTCGTGGGAAGCGATCGCCGCCGGACACGCGCTTGCTGAGGGGTTGGGGCTGCCAGTGGACGTTGCCATTGTCGCCAGCCCAAACAACCCTATCCTGGCGACCATCCACGGCAAGGCGCCGCGCAAAGTGTATGCGATCGACGATCCATTGCTGCATGCATACACCTCCGAGGGTTACAGCGAGGCCTATCGGCAGCTGATCGAACATGCAAAGCCAGCCTACGTAGTCTTTCCACACACTTACCAGGTGCGAGATTTTGCACCTCAGCTTGCAACGAAGTTTGGGCAGGTGTTAATCAGCGACGTCACCGGCGTTGAGGCGTCGGCAGGAACATCGCCGGCTTTTGTCCGGCAACTCCTTCAGGGCAAACTCAATGCTGCTTATCGCCACTCGGGTACCGGGCCTTGTTTCCTCTCAGTGCAGGCAGGCGCTTTTCGTGCTGACGCGGCAGCAGGAGGCCAGACAGTCGTTGAGCCGTTTCTGCCGAAGCTTCATGCTGAGCAGATTCGCGTTCAGCCTGGAGAACCTTTCCGTGCGTCTGCGCAGACGGTCGACCTGAGTTCAGCTTCGATTCTGGTTTCGGTCGGGCGCGGCATTAAAGAAGAGGCCAATCTGCCAATCGTGCAGGATCTGGCGACTGCGCTCGGCGCGGAACTGGCAGCCTCGCGACCAATCTGCGACAACGGCTGGCTGCCCATGGAACGCCAGGTGGGTAGTTCGGGCCAGACCGTCGCACCAAAAGTTTACGTCGCCATAGGCATCAGCGGGGCAATTCAGCATCTGGTCGGTATGAAAGGATCACAGTGCATTGTGGCCATCAATAAGGACGAGAATGCACCAATCTTCGAAGTCGCCGACTACGGGATCGTGGGCGATCTCTTCGAAATTGTGCCCGCCCTGACGGCTGCCGTGCGCAAGGTTAAGAACTAAATCGGGTCGATCAACACGCACAACGGCCGGGAGTTCTCTCCCGGCCGTTCGCATCTGTGCCCGTTCAACCTATTTCTTAGTAGCGTTGTTGATTGCATCCTGACCATGTGTAGGATCACGGTGGAAGAAATGTCTAGAAAGATCCGGCCAGAACTCCTGTAGTATCGCGCCGACACCACCTTCAACTGTTACCAATGCCGCACCTTCGAATGTATTCCCCCATCCGCGCTCGTCCTCCGGGGCGTACCAATTCGAGATGCCTCCGGCTGCCAGATTTCCCAGCATGTTGGAGTAGTTCGGCTCCCACTTCCCTGTATTGTCGTGCTTGCACCTTACAGCCGTCGAAAGCGCGTAAAATATCCTCTTTTTCTTCGGTCCATAGCCGCGACGGAAGAAACGCGGATCCTGATGCAAAAGCGCCGGCAAAAACCCGTTGCCGATCATTGCTCCATCGAAAGCGTCCACATAGTTTGCACCAAATCGCTTCGCGTAGCCTTCCATTCCGCCGCCATATCCTTCAGGCGAGCCTCGGGCTTGGCCAATCAACGCCACAAAGCCCGCCACTCCAAATTGCACCGGATCGGTTGCCGAAGTAAATGCAAGACGAATCTTCTGTTTGCCAGTCAGGGAGACTGTACTGTCGCCCGCATACGTCGTATTAAAGCTTGGAAGAAAACCAAATACCCGCTGTTTCTTCTGTTCCTTGAGTTGCTCGTCGGCGACTTCTTTTTTTGACTTTTGTGAGTCTTCTGCAGCCGGTTTCGACGAATCAGCGGCCGACTGCGCCGAGGAAGAAGTCCCCGAGGTAGAGGTCGCGGGCGTCGCAGGATTGGGCTTCTGCGCGGGATCTTGTGGGGCAGCTGGCGTCTGCGGCTTCGGAGCATCGGGAAGGTCAGCTTCCACAACTTCCGCAACCAGCACAGAGGTGCGTTCCAGCCCAGTCGTCCGGCTGGCTTGTTCTGCCTTCAAAAGGGCATCGCTACCGGGAATAAAAAGACCCACTAGCAGGCAGAGCGATAGGGGAGTAAGCCGAAACGTCATCGAATGATAGATCTCCGGGGCAGGCGAAGGAGCTACAAAACAGCCGCGATAATTCGCCTTCTTGCACTTAAGAGCGAGCAGGAAGCCCCTATCAGGGTAACCGATATGCAATTAGACGCGAAATTCGCCATTGCGGTCACCTGCAATCGCAAATAGCCCGTTCGAATGCAAGCCGCGCTCGCCGTGAGAGCGGGCGCGGCCGGATTTGAAAGTTCGGATCAGTTATGTTTCGGAGCCGCCAGGGCGTTTCTTTCCTTGATCTGACCCAACAGCAGTTCGACCTGTTCGTGCTCTTCGAGGCTGTTGAAGCGGTCTTCAAGAGATTCAGGCACAAGGATTTCGCTGGCCGCTGCGTTTTCTGCCGAGTGCTGACGGACGCGATTCTTCATGCGACCCAGCGCTGCGTCTTGCGTAACGCCAACCGTCTGCCGAACATGGGTAGCCCGGCCTACAACCTTGGCGCGACGATGCTCGGCCATCAGAATCTCGCATTGCGCTCGTGTTTCGTTCAGTTTCTGGTCGAGCTTGCGCAAGGTCTGCCGCAGAGTATCTGCTTCCAGCTTCTGGTCTTCTGCCTGGGCGGCGAAGCCCTTGGTCAGGCGGTCGTAGCTGAGCGCCCGCTCCAGTGCTCCGCGTGCCAGGTCGTCATGCCCCTTAGCCACGGCGAGCTCTGCCTTGCGTTTCCACTCGGCTGCCTGTTGTTCGTGCTCCTTTCGTTTGCGCTCCAGCAGGTGTTCGTCGGCTATGGCGATCGCTACCTGTGTCTTCACTTGGAGCAGCTGGTTTTCCATATCCAGGACCAACTGCTTCAGCAGGCGTTCGGGGTCTTCGGCCTTCTCGATCAGGTCGTTGAGGTTGGCTCGTAACAGCGTGCTCACTCTCTCCAGCAATGCCATGGCGTTACTCCTTTTTAGGTACGTGTTGCGTTACTTGCCTTGCGGTGCCGCGGGTTCATCTACTGTCTTGACCAACGGAATGCCATTGTTGCCGCTGGGGATGTAGATCGTAGTATGGTTCGGGCTGTTGGCCATCGTCATCTGCGACTGAATGGCCTCGTGCTGCAGATAGCGGTCGGTCAGTGTTGCATTGATGATCTGCTGCGATCTCGCAATGCCCTCAGCATCGACAATGCGAATCTGAGCTTTCTGCTTTTCAACCTGTACTAACTGCTCTGTCTGCTGAATTCTCAACTCATTGACCTGGATCTCGTTCGCTGCGTTGGCCCGCGTCTGATAGCGGCCATATTCCGGAATTCCCCAAAGCAAGAACGCCAGTACCACCACGCCAAAAGCAAACGCTCCCGTCAGGAATCTCATTGCGCGTCTCGGTCCACC
>Ga0206936_1003_pt3 | contig 77955 bp, 63 predicted proteins | sample Alteio_BWOrgHeat_14_FD_152922 | JGI IMG/M metagenome (GOLD analysis project Ga0206936, IMG submission 152922) | Enriched cells from forest soil in Barre Woods Harvard Forest LTER site, Petersham, Massachusetts, United States -... | ecosystem: Environmental > Terrestrial > Soil > Temperate forest >... | reverse complement strand
CGCATAAGGCAGATGTAGGATCAGCACCCCGTAAATGCCGGCGAAGCCCACTAACCCCAGCACCAGCCGAAAGAGTCCCGTCCGCTCGATGACTTCGTCCAGGCTCGCAAGCAGTACGCCAAACACAAAGCTCGGCAGATGCGGCAGCGGGGTCGCCTTGAGCGCCTCAAGCCAGTAGCCGGTAGAAAAACGATCCACATGAACGATCTGGTCCGGGTTCAACACGAAATACACAATGCCGGGCACCATTCCCAACACCCACAGAGCGCCCAGTCTCCACAGGTGACCCGACATTTTTTGTGGCGGCTTGATACTAGCGATCCACGGGAAGAACACGTAATAGGCGGCTTCGGCCGACATTGTCCACGCGGGAGTATTCCAGAAGGTCGCAATTTTCGGGAACCATCCCTGCAGCAACAATGGCGTCAAGGTGATCCCCAACCAGTAGTCGCCGTTAGTGTGCGAAGTGCGTTCACTGGCCAACGTTTGCCAGCCCAGCCCCAGAGCCAGAATGTACACCGGATACAGCCGCGTAAAACGCGCCTTCCAGAAACGCACGCTGTCCAGCTTGCCCTCTTGTGCACGTCTCGCGTAGTTATACGCCAGCACAAATCCCGAGAGCATGATGAAGAAGCTGACCGAAAGGTACCCGGCATCGACCACCGGCGCCAAAGGCCCAAATGATCTGGGATCGCCGAAATGGAAGAAGACAATATTGAGAGCCGCAAAACAGCGCAGACCTGTCAGTGCATCCAACCGGGCTGGCTTTTGGGCTTCCACTCGCAATTAGACGCTATATTGTCGGGGCAAGAGTCAGTAAGTAGTTACGCAATGACCAGGAAACAATTATGCGGTGACAAGCGAGCCGACCTTCTCACCCAGAGCCACCCGGCGGATATTCCCCGGCTGGTTCATGTTGAAGATGATCATGGGCAGGTTGTTGTCCTTGCAGAGGCTTACGGCGGTCAGGTCCATCACCTTGAGGCCCTGTTTCAGGATTTCCATGTAGGTAATCTCGTCGTACTTCACTGCATCTTTGAAGAGCACCGGATCCGCACTGTAGATGCCCTCAACTTTCGTTCCCTTCATCAGCACGTCGGCCTTGATTTCCATGGCCCGCAGCGATGCAGCTGTGTCGGTCGAAAAGAAGGGATTGCCAATGCCGGCGGCAAAGATTACAACGCGGCCTTTTTCGAGATGGCGCACCGCGCGGCGGCGGATGTAGGGTTCAGCGATCTGATCCATCGCCACGGCGGTCATCACGCGGCACTGAACGTCATGCTTTTCGATGGCGTCCTGCAACGCAATTGCGTTGATTACCGTAGAGAGCATGCCCATGTTATCGGCGGAGACGCGATCCATCTCCTTGGCGTGCTCTGCGATGCCACGAAAGAAATTACCCCCACCCACGACAACCGCGACTTCCACGCCCAGCGCGCGAACTTCCACGATCTCGTCGGTGATCTCAGTGACGCGCTCCGCATCCAGGCCAAAGCCCTTCTTGCCAGCCAGCGCCTCACCAGAAAGCTTGAGAACGATCCGCTTATACATGCCTTTTCGAGTATCGCATAGTCACGAGCACCAGCCGTTATGTGGGCGAAACGCGTTATGAACTTGCAATTCGATTTGGCAGTTCTTAGACTTCGTCCAATGAATTTCACCCAATAACACCGCGCTACAATTCAATACACAAAAATGTCGGTAGTGTGGAGCCTCTATGAATCTTGAAAAGCGGGTTGCAGCACTTTCGGATCAGGAAGCAGAGGAGGTCCTCAATCGTGTGCTTGTCGGGCTGGATCTTACCCAGCCTGATTTCCACGCAATCCTTACAGACAAAAGTCACAGTCTGGAGGTGGTCATCACAAAGATCGCTGAGGCAGCGGATAGTCCGTCGCACACCATATCCGAACAGGCGATCTCGGACCGTGGCGATGTCGTGCGGGCGGTTCTCGCTGAAATGTCCAGAGGAGATAGACTTCGGCCAAACGTCGAGGCGGCTCTGGCTACTAACCGGCCTATCTTGTTCGACCCTGTGACAGCTTCGCTTGTTCTGGCAGGAATCGTCGCAGTTCTCTCGACTGAGGTCAAAATTAGTTACAAGGATGGCAAACTGGAAGTCGCCATTCATAAGAAGGCGACTACGGAGAAACTTCTCGGAAAATTCTTTCAGCTTTTCAAATAGATTGAGCGCTATTCGCTCCTGAATCTGAAAAGGAGACAATCCGATGGCAGATTCGTCCGGCACGATGGACATACTGATTCTCGGTCAGGCCAGGTTTTCTACCGGCGACCCATGCCAGCTGATCGTCGTCGCTACCTTCGGTCAGAATAAGGCGATTGAACGACTGAGTCTTGACCAGTCAACATATCAGAATATTGAAAACGCAACCAACCTCGCTCGCGCTTTCATAGAGTCCGGCTCGCCATCGCTAGATCAACAACACTTCGAAAAACTCGGTAGCGCGATGTTCGATCTCGTGTTTCGAGGAAAAATCAGGGACTTATTCAATGCCGCGACGGGAGCACACCGAGAGCCACTCCTCCCATGCGAGATAACTTGTGAAGACTCCTCAATCGCCCGGTGGCCCTGGGAGTACTTGTTCAATACGACCCAGCCACAGTTCTTATGTGAAGAGAAACACCCTGTTTCCAGGAGAGTAATTACGCTGGACCGCAGGTCGATACAGATACAGGAGCAGAGTAAGATCCGTATCTTATTTGCATTCGGCGCCAGGCAGGATGACCCGCGAATTACTCCTGCCGAGGAGCGACAGGTTCTTGTAAATGTATTTAAGAGATATCTTACGGACGACAATTTTTCTCTGACCTTTATTGACCTCGGTAATGGCGATCAGATAGAGGATCAGCTTGATAAAAATCCATGCGACATTCTCCATTATTTTGGACACGCTGGATATGATCTGGCCAGAGATGAGGGATATCTTCGTATTGACCGTTCCGGCACTCCCTTCAAACTCTGGGCAAAGCTGTTCGGCCAAATGATGCACGGGAGAAATATTCGCCTTGTTTTCCTCAATGCTTGTAAGACCGCGGCGTCGTCTTCATCCACTGACTCTGCTCGAAGCAGCGTAGCCGGAGGATTGCACGCACGGGGAATTCCGACTGTAGTGGGCACTCAATTCAGCATGCCGGACAATGGCGCCCATTACTTTTCGTCGACCTTCTATAACATGCTGTCCTCTGGCAAATCTGTCACTGAGGCTATACACCGGGCCAGGCGAGCGATGAATTACCCGACGGATGTAAAGTTTTTTGATTGGGGCATTCCGGTACTTTTCTGTTCAGATCCAAACGCGGCAATCTTTCCTGCAGCGATGAACAAGGCTACTGACTTAGCCCTTTCAACAAGATCGGATGATCGTATGGAAGCAAAACCGGAAGGTCATTCACTCTCTTTGGTAGAGAATGCAATTAACGAATCTCGTAGTAAAGCAAAAGTCAGTGTTGGACTGGTAGATATCGATTCCAAGGTCGGATTTCTACCAGCGCTTGTTGAACAGGCTAACCGATGCCAATCCTACTATTCATTTCAGGTATTCTATCTCCCTGTTGCTGCGGGATACGTTAAGATCATCAACGGGTTGCCCCAGACTTATGTCCCGAACATCGCGGACTATCTGGTACAGAAGAGGTCAGAGTTACAGCAGGACTACCTGTGTTGTCTTACGGAAAACTTAATAGCCGGACTGGTTGATGGACGGGAATACTGGAATCATTTCTCGTCTTCAGAAGGAATGGGAGGATATGTTTCGTGTATTTCAACCTATAACTTGCGCAAGTACGCCCAGGAAGCCGGCGCTTCATTCTCGAAAGCATGCCTGAGTCTTTGCCTTTCGATGTTACTGATGGGCGATCCCAGGTGGAACTTATATCCTCATAAGGAAACGTACGGATGCCCGCTGGACTACCTGAAGTATCGACCTGATATCGTGGTCGGCCTCAGGAAGATGAAATTTGACCATATTGAGTGCCGACGCCAGATCAACGACTCAGAACAACTCAAGGCGATAGACGCACTTCTGGCTCTTCCCAATACATAGCCAAACCCATCGCTTTGAAAGGGCACGCATAGCAATGCGGCTTTAGCCGCCGAGGGAATATCTTGCATTAAATTACCCGCCAATCAGGCACACTCAAACCATGAACCCCAACACCAACCCGATCGGCGCAGATATTGCTCGCAATAGGCGTTCAAAACATGCACAAAAGCACGGTAAATCGTCCCAAAACGACACCTTATTTCCCATAAGCCAATATTAAATGAACAACTTACGGGAGAACGACCCTCCCCTCCCCTATGTAGCGGAAACTACCCCGTTTCTTCGCCTTGAATGACGCCCAGAAACGGCTACACGTACTGTGAAACCGCTCAAGTCCTTACTTCCACGTATGCGCCACGATCGGCAGGTTCGTCACCGGCCAGTGGTCTACCTGTGCATTCACATTGAGCACTACCGGAACCTCCGATGAAGAGGAGTTCTGCACTGCGATATTCCATCCATCCATCGCGACTATGGGAGCTTTACCTTTGAGATTTGCGGTCGCGGCTTCGATCGTTACGGTGCGGGTTTCACCAGGCACAAGCGAAACGTAATTGTCGCTATAGAAAACGGGCAGGACGCGTGCGTTTGAGGCGTCAACGCCGGTGGCTCCTGCGCTATCCGAGCGACGCAACTGAAGATGCGTCATAAGCGCAATAGACGTACCGGGATTATGCAGGCTCACCGTGATGCGAGTCGTGCCTTCCGCATCGGCGCGCGACGCACTGGCTTCGAGCGCGGCGGGTTTCAGTTGATCAAGACCGGTGAGATCATCGAGATGGCCCATCGGACCACGCCAGTAGAAGTTCTCACTCAAGAGGCGGCTGGCGGAATCTTTGAGCGTGAGTTTTAGGAAATGCACGTTGCTCATCACTTCCTTGCACTTGGGATCCCAACCCTCGCAGAAGCCACCGTGCGGGTCGATCTGCCCAAGATCAATCGCCGCGCTGGCTGGACCGGTGACAGGAAAGTCGTGTTCAAACTTAAGCGCGCCCTGGATGTCATACACAGCTACATGGGCCATCGCGCCTTTGAGAATTTCGGGACGATTGTTGATTACCTGCAGCGATCCCGATGCCTCATTGAGTTGAATGTGGACCATCTCACCGGATTTCTTCACCGCAAACAAAGCGGAGTTTGGCTCGAAGTCGTAGTGGTAAAGCTGCCACACGAAGCTGGGCTGCGCCGGATTGCTCATCCAGGTAATGACAGCCGTCGCAGGATTGAAGAGCTTGGCATTGCGTCCCTCGTACATGGCGCGATAGGCCTCGTAGTTGGCCAACTGGCTCTTGCGCACAAAGTCGGCCAGGTTGGCTACTTTGCCATAGCGAGCAGCGAGTGTCGCGGGATAGGTATCGCCTGCTGAAGCGCCTCGCGCCAGGTCATGCTCAGCCCAGGCATCGTCGATGCGTTCCCAATCCTTCTGATCGAGCATTCCATGAATGCTTTCTATCGTAGGAATCGACGAACTGCCGATCTCGGTCTTGAAGGCTTCGGAGTATGCGTAATATTCGTGCGGAGCCCGCCATCGATAAGGGCCGCCCGAGTTCACTCCCGCCCCTGATGTAGAACTCGGCTGATAGCGCCGCGTCGGCTCAAGCTCCGCCATGAGCACCCGCAACTGATCGTCAATCTCCTTCGGCGGAAACCCTTCATTGCGTGCGCACCAAACCGCAATCGAAGGATGATTGCGATAGCGCAGAATCTTGTCGCGCACATTGGCCATGTACGTCGGCAGGTCCGTCGGATCAGGCCCGTCCGATGGATTGGGTTGGAAGAACTCATCCCACAGCAGAATGCCGTACTTGTCGCACAGTTCGTAGAAATCCTCGCTCGTCGACTGCCCAACCCAGTTGCGGATCAGGTTCATGTTCGCAAGCTGATGCATCTTGATCTGGGCCTCAAGCCGTTCGCGCGGAATGCGCTTCATACCTTCGTCGAGGCCCCAGTCTCCGCCGCGAATGAAGACGCGCACGCCGTTCACCGAGATGGTCAGATTCTCTGAATCCGGCACCGAGTACGTAATCTTGCGCACACCAAAGGACAAGGTTTGACTGTCCGAAGCATTCCCGCCCTGATCGAAGCTCAACCGCAGCGCATACAGATTCTGCGGCCCGTAGCCATTGGGCCACCACAGCTTTGGATTCATCATATGCAAGGCGGTGAAGGTCTTCGAATCAAGCGTGACGACCTGCGAAGAATGCGGGGCTATCTCCACTTGCTTGTCCACTGCAACATCGCCAAAACTCGCATGAAGACCACCCTTCTGCGGGGTGTCCGTTACGTTCTCAAGCGTGGTTGCAATTGCAATATCTGCGGAGTCGGTTCTGGGCAACGGCAGATCAGTAGTGATCAGCGGATCTTTGATCACCACGGGCCCGGTCGAAGACAGGAACACCTTATTCCAGATGCCAGAATCGCGGTCGCGAATCCCCGGCAGCCAATCCCAGCCAATCGTTGAAAGAAAGGTAGGCCCATCGATAGCCGTGATGCCTCCGTTGGTCACCATGCCATCGGCAATCGTATGTTCATGCGGATCACCCGGATGCGGCTGCGGCGTCACCAGCACGGCAATCGCCGCTTTTTGGCCCGGCATCACGTATTCAGAAACGTCAAAGATGCCACGCTTGAATGCGCCCTTCATCGTGCCAAGATAGGTCTTGTTCACCCACACCTGTGCCGAGAAGTTGATGCCGTCTAAGTTCAGCCACGTCCTGCGGCCCTTGTACGCAGCAGGAATTTCGACCACCGTCCGATACCAATACGAAGCCCTGCTCAAACTGTCGGGAATGCGATCCGGCCGGTTGTTCTCTCCATAAAGCGGTTCGGGGTAAACGCCATTCTTCACCAGCGTAGTCAGCACCGTCCCCGGCACCACCGCGGGATACCAGTCTTTTGTCTTGTACCCAACAGACGAAATCACCGCACCGGCACCTGCACCCGTCTGAGCCACCTTCGCTGCATCCTGCAACTCCCACCCGGAGTTGACCTGCACCTGCTCCTGCTGCGCGGCAGCCACAGCGCGCTGATTCGATACCATTGCAAGTCCAGCAGCAGTAAGCCCAAATAAAATGCGTCGTACAAGATGAGTCGGCAAGAAATCGTCTCCCAGATTGGCGGAAATTCGTCTCGACCATCTTAACCTCATGGGCTCAACGCATCCCAGCTGGAACGATATTCCCTTGGCCAGCTTTCTATTTGTGCGCGTCTTTTGCAGAGACCGGCCTGTAGATCAGGTCGAAGCTCGGCTGCCAGCTTTTGCCCTCGTCATCCGAGCTTTCGCCAGCCTGTTCCACGGAACCATCTGGCAGCGGCGTATACGTCATGCGTGTCCGCTGCTTTGGATGCCCAGGTTGTGGCCAGACGCCCTCCAGCACCATCGCGCTGCCGTTCCACTTCCCAGTGAATTCAACCCATGCGCCGCTGGAGTCTGCCCACATCTGGCGCCAGACACCATCCGCAGGCCGGTAGGAGTTGAGGCTTCCGCCATCCCCGCCCGTGACGAGGGGCATCCAGTTCTCGCGTATCGTACAGCCTGCGTAGAGCTTTTCGATGACGCTTTGCGCGACCTTTTTCTCCGGCGTTTTCTTTGGGTACACATCCCATCGTCCAACCCAGAAGTCGAACTGCCTATTCTCCGCTGAAGCGCACGCCGCGGGAGGTGCCCCAGCACTCGACTGTGCCTGTAATCCATTCGCGCCTGCGACAGCGCCAAGCAGGATGAGGAACATCGTCACACCAGTCTTTACCCGTACAGAAGCAGAGGAGATCGCACCATATCTCGGCAGTGTCATTCGATTGCCTTTGAGAAACCCAACCCACTCCACCGACGTATAGCATCCGCGACCAATGACCAGCAGCAATTTGTGACTGTCGCACCGTTCAGACAGGCGTCTCGACAGAAATGTGGGATCGCGAGATCAAATCAAGGCTGCGTCTCAATCGCCAAATGCAAAAGGCCCGAAGCGGATGCTTCGGGCCTTTCGCATTTCATCCAGTAAAGAGAGTTACTCCGCTGACGTGCCTTCGACCAGCTTGGTCGTCGCCACGGTCCAGTTGGGGTCGCCCACCTTGAAGCGGGCAAAGCGACGAACAGTGATGTTCTCACCCAGCTTGCCGACCTTCTGCGCGATCAGTTCCTTGATCGAGATCGACTGCTCCTTGATGAACGGCTGCTCGAGGAGGCAGACTTCCTCGTAGAACTTGGCCATCTTGCCCTCGGCGATCTTTTCGACCACCGCAGGCGGCTTACCCGTGGCTGCAGCCTGGGCCTTGTAGATCTCGCGCTCACGCTCCATATCCTCAGGCGTCACGTCTTCCTGCCTGACGTAGCGAGGATCGCTGGCTGCGATGTGCATGGCGATGTCCTTCAGCAGATCCTGGAAGTCGTCCGTACGTGCCACGAAGTCGCTCTCGCAATTGAGCTCAACCATGACACCGATCTTGCCGCCCGCATGGATGTAGTTGCCTACCGCGCCCTCGTTCGTGCTGCGCGCAGACTTCTTCGCCGCCGACGCGATGCCGCGCTTGCGCAGCACCACGAATGCGTCTTCGATATTACCCTTGGTCTCCTGCAGCGCTTTCAGGCAATCGCCCATGGGCGCACCCGACTTCTCGCGCAGCTCCTTCACCAGACCCGCACCAATCTTCTCAGTCACCGTCGTCATCTCCACTCCAGTCCTTCTGTTTCGATACTTCTTAGATTCAATTTCAGCCCAAAGGCTTCCGACACAAGAAAAGCGTGGCGCTTATTGCTTGGCGGCCACGCTTTCATCTTGCAACGCGCTTGTCGCGCCGATGATTACAGGGCTGTTTCAGCCGTCTCAGGTTCCGCTTCGAGTGCCGAAACTACGCCTGGAGCCTTGCGAATCCCGCCGCCCAGTGCAGCCTCAAGATCGACCACGTCGTCCGCCGCGTCGCCAGTCTCTTCACCCTCGGCGTTGAGCGTAACCAGCTCGGCCGGAGCTTCCACTTCGGCAGGCTGCTCAAACTGCTTGTCGCCAACCAGATTCACACCTTCCGCAGCAGAGTCCGAGATCTTCGAAGTAAAGAGGCGAATCGCGCGCAACGCATCATCGTTACCCGGGATCACGTAGTCAACGACCGTCGGGTCGCAGTTCGTGTCGACGACGGCGACAACCGGGATGCCCAGCTTGCGGGCTTCCTTCACGGCAATCGCTTCGTTGTTCGAGTCAACAATGAAGAGCGCATCGGGCAGCCGCTTCATGTTCTTGATGCCGGCCAGGTTGGCCTGCAGATGCTTGCGCTCGCGCTCAAGCTTGATAACTTCCTTCTTGGTCAGCAGCTCATAGCGGCCATCGGTCGCCATCTCGTCCAGTTCCTGAAGGCGCTTCACAGACTTCTGCACGGTCACCCAGTTCGTCAGCAGACCGCCGAGCCAGCGCTGATTGATGTACGGCATTCCACAGCGGGTGGCTTCTTCTGCGATTGCATCCTGAGCCTGGCGCTTGGTGCCGACAAACAAAACGGTCTTGCCGCTGGAGCACAGGTCGGTGACGTACTTCGACGCGTCTTTGAACATCTTCAGCGTCTTCTGCAGGTCGATGATGTAGATACCGTTGCGCTCGCCGAAGATGTATTCCTTCATCTTGGGGTTCCAGCGCTTGGTCTGATGCCCGAAGTGAACACCCGCTTCGAGCAGCTCCTTCATGGTAATGGTTGCCAATTGAGCTCCTTATATCAGTTGCATCCGGGCTGGCGTTCGCCTTGTCCGGATTAGTCCGTTGCCGGAGCAAGTCCGGCGCTGGAGATTTAACTGCGGAATGCCTAGTGTGAAGTGTGGAGTGTGGAGTGTGCAAAACCGCCGCACCCACACTTCGCACTTCACACTCCACACTATCTCTTGCTGAACTGGAAGCGTGCGCGTGCACCCTTCTGTCCGTACTTCTTGCGTTCCTTCTGGCGCGCATCGCGGGTCAGAAGGTTTTCCGACTTCAACAGCTTGCGCAACTCGGGGTTGAAGACCACCAGAGCGCGAGCTGAACCCATCTTCAAAGCATCAGCCTGCGCCGAAACGCCGCCACCCTTGACTGTCGAAACCACGTCAAAGGTCGAAAGCAGTTCGGTCAGAACGAGCGACCGCTTGCCGGCCACGCGCTGCTGCTCGGTCACGAAGTACTCTTCGTAGCCCTTGCCGTTGACCTTGATCTCGCCCGTTCCGGGACGCAGAAAAACGCGGGCAATCGCCGACTTGCGGCGCCCCGTTCCGTAATACTGAACCAAATCTGCCATTCGCTCTCTCAATCGCCCTGTCGGGCTTGAATCCCAAAATCACTGAACCGGGTGCCCCATATCTGCCCGCATCTTGTGCGGGCAGATGTGGGATCGAACTAAACTACGCGATCACTTCCAGCGCTTCCGGCATCTGCGCTTCATGCGGATGCTTGTCGCCCTTGTAAACCTTAAGCTTGGTGCCCATCTGCCGGCCCATCTTGGACTTCGGCAGCATGCCCTTGATCGCTTCCTCGATGATCTTCTCGGGGCGGCGGTTCAGCAGGCGAATGAACGACTCCTCACGCAATCCACCAGGAAAACCGGTGTAACGGCGATAGAGCTTCTGCTGCGACTTCAGGCCGGTCAGCACGATCTTCTCCGCATTGATGACGATGACGTGATCGCCCATGTCAATGTACGGAACATACTTCGGATTCAGTTTGCCGCTCAGCACATCGGCTGCTTTAGTGGCCAGGCGGCCCAGGGTCTTGCCACTGGCATCCACCACAAACCACTTGCGGTTAATCTCTTTCGCGCTCGGAATATAAGTCGACATCTCGCTCCCGCTTTCAAATCCCAACAAAATCTCGCGTGCCTGCTTTACAGAAAGCTAAAACAATCAGCACAAACCGCCCACGCCAATCCGGCGGGGGCTCAAATTCAAAACCCACGTCTAAACAAGCCTGTTCGCGTGAGATGCGCGGAACCCTTTCGGGCTTTTAACTTTCTGGATTGGGCTTCGACTGCTACTGAACCCGTCTCTGAAAGGTGGTGTGCCCCGCTTTGGCTTTATCTATACAAGCCCAGGTCCGGATGAAAAGCACACAGACCAGCAGACGCAACACCGCGCAAGGACTTCAGAATACCCGAATTGTGGTCGAGAGTCAATGAATTCGCAGATTTCCCGGCATAGAACTTCGTGGAATTTATGGCCGCCCATACAAGCTTCCGGCGGATAGAACTGTGCCGCTCCAATTAACTGGAACGACGCCCGCAAATGATCCGCAGAGAATAGAGCAAACCGAATGGAATGAGCAGTCTGCCCGATCTCGTCTCCTAAAATGCACGGCTTTGGTTCAGCGCACGCTCACCAGCATGAATGGGTCCGGAGCGATACGGCAGCTTCGACTCAAAGACGCACTCCAGACAGAACCATCGGCATAGGTAACGGACTCCAGGATGATCGCCTGGACTGAAGTAAAACCGCGCAGCAGCAGATTGGTAGAAGCTTCTTCGTTTTCACCCATATTGACCGGAAGATTAAAGGTTTTTCGCGCATCCCAGTGCGGATCGAGTCCCGTCAGCGTCGGCACGGCGCGATTCTTGCCGCTGGTGCCGTAGACAGAAACCTCTATTGCCACGATCCTGGCGCTCCCCGCAGTGTTTCCAAGAACCAGATGAATGCGTTGCCCGAATTCAACCGGGTGGCCATCGCGCGCATTCAGCAGACTACCGCCGCCCTTCTGCAGCGCATGCATATGGATAGGACAGGCACCGCTATCAGAGGAGGTTGAGAGAGCGTAGACAAGCGGCTTCTGAAGATCCAGACTCAAGTCCCGAGTCGCATCCTGAACGAGACTTGTCGCTGGACCTGTCGCCTGACTTTGAGCCGCCAGAAACGCTGAACCGGCAAGAGCCGCTATTCCAAAAATCTCGAGCGACAACCTCTTAAGACGATTCATATCAAGCCTCCTTTCGGATACTTGTCTGACTCCAACAAATGGAACCCGGTCTCCTCACGATCTCCAAATCGGGGGAACCAACTCTTGCAGCGACACCAACACGATACTCTTGCCGACTACTGCGTTCAATCCCCGGAGTAGAACGCCAGCACCACACTCGTAGCGAAAACCACCAACGACTGCGGCAATCAGGGCTTAGCGGCACCCACCGCCTGAGCAGTCTGAGAAATTGATGGACCCCTCGCGCCACTCACGTCCAGCGTATAGACCATCTGGCCGCTGGTCACGATCAGGAGTTGCTTTTTCGCAGCGACAAATTGGGCCGCCGTGACCGGATGATCCACCATCACATTCGACAGTTCCTTACCCGTTCCAACGTCATAGACCACGACCTCCTGATCGTGATTCGTGGCGGCCAAAAGCCCTAGCTCGCTGCTGCCTGCGATCGGCTGGCCCCAGAAGGCCATCAGGCGCGTTCCGGTCTTGGCGTCGTAGACCACCGTGTTGCTTTCGTTTCCGTGAACCGCGACAAGATTGCCGTAAACACGTGCAAACCGTTTATCTTTTTCACCACTCACATAAAGTCCCGGCTCTTTGCCCCACCCACTGTTCGCACCCTCAGGAGACATAACCTGTCGCAACACCGCCCCGGAATGGCTGTCGACCAATTCGGTCAACACCCCTTGGTGCTCTTCATGGGTCTCGTCAGCTGTTTTGGTTAGCAGCGAACTATGGGCAATCTCATCCCACGCCGTCTCGCCCTCCATACCCCAAAAGAAAACCAGCACTCCCGGCTCCTCCTGTGAAATCACTGGGGGATCTTTGCGGAAACGCTTTTTCCATAACGCAGAGCCAGTCTTGTCGTCGTAGACTCGCAACTCGGTTCCAAAGGTCTTTTCCCTATCCTGCCAATCTGCGTCCAGACGCACATCCAGCCGTTGACGAACATCGCGGTCGTAGGCGCCCGTCTGGCTTACCGCCCCTGTCTTGAGATTGAGGCACAGATTCTGTCCCACTTTCACCTGACCGGCGGGCAGTTGCAGATAAAGCTGCCCTGCCCCGTCAAACCACGCCCCGCGAAATGAGCGGGTGAGCGCGATCTGGCGGTTCGCCGTCAGGTCCCAGATGGCCCCCGGTTCTCATTGGAGAGCGCCAGATACTGGCCGTCGGGACTGAATTGGGCAACCCGCACATAAGGCAGCGGAATCGCCGGCAACTCCACTGATTCGACCTTCGCTGCGCCAATCTCTCCTACCGTCACGCCGCCTTTGCCAGACTCGCTGGCAAGGAGCTTGCCATAGACATCTGAAGCCAGGAATCGCAATGGAGCCGCAGACTTGCCCGTGGTCAGGTCCACCAGATGAGGAATGGAGTCAAAGATGGATCCGGCGACAAGGTAGTTGCCTTGAGTCACCGGCATCAGGCTTTCCCAGCCCTCGATAAACTTGCCGTGCGCAACGCCAGAAGGAAAATCGGCCAGGCACACATTCGATTGAGGCTTCTGAAATATCTGGTCCTGTCCCGCGTCGCAGTCATAGAGAACCAGGTCGGGCGCAGCAAATGCCAGGCGTCCCTGAACAATTCCAGAAAGCGCCATCTTCATCTTGAACGGCTTCAACTCGCGAAGGTCAAGCGCGAGATTGTTGCCTTGCGCCGCGACCACCATGTAGTGCGCATCGGGGCTGAAGGCAACTGCCAGCTCATCCGGGTCCCAGTCCGGCTGCGTCATCTGCTTGTACTCGCGAGCACGGTCGTCGGGAACAAACTCGTCCGCTTTACTCCACACCACCTTGCCCGTGTTGACATCAAAAAGCTCCAGGGAAAGGTGGTTATCTTCCCTGTTGCGAAAGACGCAGGCCAGCAGCTTACCATCCGGCGACAACTCGCTTTGCCAGCAGCCCTGATATTCGGATATCTCGCGTGCACCAAGCATCTTGCCTGATTCAACGTCCCAGTCCTCAACCCGCAGCGACTGGTAGTGAAAGACCAGATGCTTTGAGTCCGGGGTAAATTGCGCGGCGGAGGCTCCGGGCGCATAGACCTGAAACAGGTGCTTCAACGGCGAGCTGCTCAGGACGTGAATGTAGCTCTCATTCTGAGCAAGCAGGTATTTTCCGTCGGGGCTGAAGCGAACGCGATTGAGACCCGGACGAACCGGATCGCTCAGTTCAATTGAAGCAAGACCCGGCGTCGCAGGTACCAAGGGGTTCGCCGGGCGAGCGATGAGTGCCCTCTGAAATTCGAGAAACTCCGGCGAATTATGCCCCGGCATCTGTTTACATGCGTCAGACGTAGCATTCACCGACTTGCGCGCGGCGCGAACTCGCATTCCGGACTCGCTGGTGCCGCCCAGAACGTCGCTGAGAAAATTTCCGTTCCTGCCACGTGTGTTGGAGATCCGTTCGAGCTCATTGGGAAACGCCTCCGGCGCGTAGCCCGCCCGCACCATGGCGTAGAGCCCAACCGCGTCGGCGCGCAGCTCGTCCTTTTCCGCTTCGTCCGGAGCCAGGTCCGAATGCCACTTCCACGGGGCATTCAACATACGCTGATACTTGTCAGCAACATCGTCGCGGTTGCCCACGGAACTTACATGGAGCATCTTGTCGAAAGAACGAGTGATGCTTGTTGCAATCTGGCGGGTGTAAATGTGGCCGATCTCATGAGCCAGCACCCCGGCAAGCTCGTCCTCATCCTTCACGTCTATTATGAGCTTCCGACTCACATAGACATATCCGCCGGCGATGGAAAACCCATTGAATTCCTCCGAATCGTAGACCCGAAAGCGATAGTGAACTGGAGTAGGAGGTAGCTGCGCCAGCAGCTTCTCACCAATCCTCGTCAATTCCTCGCTTTCCGAATCCGGCAGCAGAGTATAGCCGCTCTCCTGCTGCGCTGCCATGGTGTCGCCCAGCCATTGCTCCTGCTGGTCGTTGAAGATATTAGGACGATTGGGAGTCAGCGGAGGCTGGGGCAGTGAACAGGCTGATGACGCCTGTCCACGAGCCGGTTGTGACGCCAACAACGAGCAAGCGAAAACGACAGCAGAAAGCAGGACTTGATTCACATGAATCAAGGTGCGCCCATTAGTCAGCATCAGAGAAGAACCCCGTGTGGTGAGGATGCAACGCAGAGTATCATCCTCACCCGCGCCAGGTCATCGCGGAAACGATTTATTTCCAAGCAATGTCCCGCTTGGCTTGTCAGGCAGGTTCTATTACCGTACCAACCGCCTTTGCAAAGCTTCGAGCGTCTGCCCCTTCGTCTCCGGATAGAACATCAACACCACGATGAACTGCACCACCGTCATCACCGCGAAGAAAACAAACGGTGCTCCGCCGGACTTGGCTGCAAGAACCGGAAAGATCAGCGCAATCGCTGCATTCATGATCCAGTGCGAGCTGTTGCCCACGCTCTGCCCCTTGTTGCGCACAACATTGGGAAAGACCTCGCCGATGTAGACCCAGATCACCGCCCCCTGCGACACCGCAAAGAAAGCGATGTAGATGATCAGCAGCCACAACAAAGCCGCCTGATGCGATTGAGTCAGAAAGACATACGCTACTCCCGCCAGACATGAGGCCGTTCCCGCAGCGCCGATCAGCAACAGCGTCTTGCGTCCCAGCCGATCGATCAGCGTCATGCCGATCAGCGTAAAGAGCAGATTGGTCGCGCCAATGGCAATCGCCTGCAAGTCCCCCGACATCTGCGTGAAGCCAGCCGCGGCGAAGATATTGTTCAGGTAATAAAGAATGGCATTGATTCCCGCCAGTTGATTGAACGCTCCGATCGTAATGGCCAGAAACAAGGGATACCTGTATTTCCATTGAAAGACCGGCTCATTGGCCACTGCATGGCTCTCTCTAAGCGCCTGCTGAATATCCGCCAGTTCCGCCTCCGGATCAGGGTCGCCCATTAGCTTGAGCACTTCCATCGCTTCGTCGATGCGTGACTTGGAAACGGACCATCGCGGGCTGCGCGGAATTCCGAAGAGCAGCACGAGGAAGAGAATCGCGGGGATTGCAGCTACACCCAACTGCGTCCGCCACTCCCAGGCGCCCAGGTGCATTTGGCGAATGGCAAAGTTCGAGGCATACGCCAGCAGAATGCCGATGACCACATTGATCTGAAATGTCCCGACCATACGGCCACGCCACTTCGCGGGGGCCAGTTCGGTAATGTAAACGGGACCGAGTACAGACGATGCTCCAATGCCCAGGCCTCCGAGAAAGCGAAAGACGAGCAGCGCGGGCCAGTTCCATGCCAGCGCGCAACCAAGTGCCGATATTACGTAGAAGACCGCGGTAATCCGCAGCGTCTCGCGCCCACCGAGCAACTGTCCGATGCTGCCCGCAAACATCGCACCAATAACTGTGCCAGCAACTGCGATGAAGACCGTCACGCCTTGCGTCCGGTCGGAAAGGTGATAAAGCTTAGTCAGTGCGTCGATCGCACCTGCAATTACTGCCGTATCAAATCCAAACAGCAGCCCGCCAAGCGCGCCGCTCACGGTGGCCTTCATCAAGTAAAAATTCGGTCGCATCGTTCTCCCGTATGCCGGTTCCTATATCAGGGACACGGGTCATCATACATGGGAACGTTCCCATGAAGGCAGTTCGAAAGGGAAATCTGCAGTCGAAAATCCCTCGTCAAGCCGACACTACGGGCGTTCCTTCTCCGCCCGCATGTGTGTCTCCTTAACGGTAGGCGCCACCGTCAGCACGCGGCAGCGCTGCTTACCCGCCGCTCCCCACGCCAGCGGCAGATCGCTTTCGAGATACGCACAGTCTCCCGTCTCCAGCGTCTCGCGCATGCTGCCCACATCCAGGTTGAGCCGCCCATCCAGCACATAGACCAGCAAGGCCCGCTCGTCGCCCATGCCTGGGTCTGCCGCCGGCGCTCCCGGAGCCAGGTCGACCAGGCAGGCATCCATGCGGCGATCCGGCACCCCGGGGTTCAACGGAATCCGATTTCCGGTATCCGTACTCCTGCCTCGGCCCTGGGTGTTAACTCTTCGCGTCACCGAGAGAGAGTGCTCGCCCGGCTCGTTGAAAAAATGGCCTAACCCTACCCCATAGACCCGGCAGATCGTCGCCATCGTCGATAGTGTAGGTATCATCCGGTCTGTTTCCAGCTTGGACAGCAATGCAGTCGAAAGCCCGGTCTCCGCAGAAAGCCGCGCCAGAGTCAGACGCTTTTCCGTACGCAGGCTGCGCAGTTTCATGCCGATGCAATACGACGCCAGGAACCACTGAGAATGAGAAACCGACTTAGCCATCGAGAACGCCCCGGCAGTTAGTCTTCCACTCATCTCCAATGAAATTCTGGAAGAATTTCTGAAGTTCGCAACTTAATACAATCAAATCAGAAGCGTACTCGAAATAGGATCGCGACAGATTGGAAGCTAAGTCTCTAACTGACGCAGTTAGAATGCTGTCAGGCGGGCGGGCGCCCCTTCGCGCCAATTAGCCGTCCGGCCAGGAAAGGATCACAAACCCGTGCGAGTTCCCCATGTCTCCTCAGCACCCCTGCTACTCCCGAGTTTTCGTAAATCCCTCTCCTTTTTTTTGCTAGCCGGTTTCACCGCTTTCTCAACATTGCTGGCTGCACCCGCAGCTCATGCCGACTCCGTCACTCTCAAGAACGGCGATCATCTCACCGGCTCCGTCACCCAGGTTGCAGACAAAAAGCTCACTATCCACACAGACTGGGGCGGAGATGTGGTCATCGCGGTGGATCAGATTAACGACGTCAAGATGGAAAAACCAGTCGTTCTCACGCTCGAATCGAAAAACGGCAACAAGGTTGAATCCCGCAAGGTCGAGATCACCGCAGTCGAGCGCGCTGGTGACGCATTCACCGTCACCACACCCACAGGCACTGAGACCGTTCCGACCGCTGGTATCACCAGCGTTCGCACCCCTGCCGCCCAGAAGGCCTACGAAGACTCGCTCCACCCTGGCTGGGGCCACAATTGGACCGCCACTGCCAACGTCAGCTTCGCATTAGCCAGAGGCAACAGCGACACCACCACCTTCGGCGCCGGCATGAACGTAGTCCGGCCGACACCGCACGATAAGACGTCTCTCTACTTTGCCGAAATTTACACACATGACGGCATCCTCGACAGCACCACAGCAAACAACATCACTGCCGGCGCCCGTTATGATCACAATCTGAGTCCCAAGGCCTTCATCTTTACTACTGGCGACTTCACCACAAACGCGCTGCAGGAACTTGATTTGCGCGCCGTCGCAGGCGGCGGCTTCGGCTGGCACGTGATAGCCAGGCCAGTTTCTCAGTTCGATATCCTGGGTGGTGTGGTCTGGACCCACGAAACCTACAGCGCCATTCCGCCCCTAATAGACCCTCCGGACGGAAGCCCGGCGATCACCAACAGCTTTGTTGCGCTTGACTTTGGCGAGCAATACACGCGCAAGTTCGGAGCATCCAGTGCGTTTACCGAGCAGGCATATTTCTTCCCGAACCTCCTCGACACAGGTGAGTATCGTGCCACATTCAACTCAGGTATCAGCACCAAGATCAAATCGTTCCTGAGTTGGCAAACCACGATCAGCGATGTATATGTCACAGACCCACCTCCAAGCACCAAGAAGAACGACTTCATCCTGACCACCGGTCTCGGATTTACATTTACCCGCAAGTGATCGCCGGCTGGCACGTACCGTCCAGATCGGCAGGGAGAGGTGACGAAACTAGTCATCCTCCCTCCCGCCTTTGACCGAGCGTGCGTTCGAAGACTCCGCATCTTTTCCTTCTCCAAACCCCGCGGCCGTCGATTTAATTTTCACCCTGCTGAAATTTTTGTGAGCCGCACGAAGATAGGGTTACCGAAGTACGGATACAGCTTGGCCACTCATGAAATCGGCTTTGGCCGTGTCGTGGCTTTTGGGCTATTCTCATCCTCAATCGCAAGAGCGGTTTAGCTCTCAGCCCATTTTTGGAGTGGCTGACGTCTCAGAGCTTTACCTCTTTTTTCTGGTTCCGCTTGGCATGATGGTTTTGGACTCGCTAATACGCAGTTTGTTTGTGGAATGACACATCCGGGGTCTATGGTTGTACGTTCCTCAAAAACAAGGCATATGTGGGTGTCGATACATGACCGTTTCTCAGCCAGAGCTGCATCTACAACCAGACAGGCTGCAGTACACTTTTGGCCGTTATTGTCTCCGACCGGATGGAACGCTCCTTCGGGATGCGGCGGTGGTATCGCTGCCCCCCAAGGAGTTGCAAATCCTGCGCCTCCTGCTGGCAAGCGCCGGACAGATTGTTCCGGCAGAACAACTGAGAGAAACAGTCTGGGGTGAAGTGCATGTATCTCCGGAGAGTCTTCCTCGCTGCGTCTCATCCCTGCGCGCTCGTCTGGATTCGGAAGAATGCATTCAGACCGTGTACAAACGCGGTTATCGCTTCAATCTACCCGTGAGGCAAACTCCGGTCGAACGTACAGGAGCCAAATTCATCGAACGCCGTGCTGGTCGCTTCACTGGAGTTCCACGCTTGGCCATCCTGCCATTTGCAACCGCAGAAGGCGTGCCGGAATATCTTGGTCCAGGTATCGCCGAACAGACCATGATTCGACTCAGCCGCACACGCAGCGGCATCGTGGATGTGATAGCCAGGGCCTCTGTATTCAACCTCGCACGCGGAAATTCTGCGCATGAGACGGCCAGGGAACTTCGGGCCGATCTCGCGATTACCGGCACCGTCACCGCTCTGCCTCAGCATTTTCGCCTGCGTGCGGAAATGATTCGCGTCGCCGATGCCGTGCAACTCTGGGTCGAAGACTTTCTGGTGCCGCGCCATCTGCTGGCCCACGCAGATGCTCACATTGCCGGAAGGATCACCGCACGCGTCCGCGACGCGTTCGTCAAACCCGGCACATCTACCGATGCCATCTCCCTATCCGCTTCCGCCACAACCGCTGCTGTCGCGACGCCCAATGAAACCCGACGCAGCGAGGCCTATGCCCTCTACCTGCAGGCCTGCGTCCAGTGGAATACTCTGGAACGCCACCAGATGCAGGACGCCATCCGCGGCTTTCATGAGGCGATCGACCTCGACGAATCCCTGATTGCCGCGCGCGTTCGCCTCATGCACGCCTACCTGGCGCATTCCTCTTTCGGCTACATGCGCGCCGACCTTGCCGCTGAATTGGCGCGCCGCCAAGCCCAGATCGTCCAATCCCATTCCATGAATAGCCATTCAGTGAATCAGGCAGTCGGTTGGATCCATCTCCACCACGACCGTGACTTTGCCGCCGCCAGCACAGTCTTTGCGCGGCCGCAGCCCGGGGGCTACAGTCCCTGGAGCACGCTCTACCGGCTGCGGTTTACGCTCGCGCAAGGCAGGTTTGCCGAGGCTGTCGCACTGTTGCGCGAAGCGCTCGAATCCGACCCATATTCCCCCGTGATACATGGACGATTGACCTGGGCCCTCTACCTCTCCGGCGATATGAGCGCGGCGCTCGAACAGGCGAAACGCTCATTGGCTCTCTTCCCTGACCGCCCTTCAGCAACATTTTTCTCCGCCATCGTCTTTGCCGCAGCCGGCAACACCAACGGCCACGCAAGCAGTTCGTATGCCTCACAAGCTACCGAGGTGGCTACGCGCCTGATTCAGTCCTCTCCATCCCTCGATCCTGCCTTCGCCACACTGGCCTACGCTCAGGCAAGGCAGGGTCGCATCATCGAAGCGCGCGCATTGCTCGACCGCCAGCAATGGCTCAGCCGCGAACGCTTTGTTATGACCTCTTTTCAGGCACCCGCACTGGTTGAACTTGGCGAATATGACGCAGCCATCGAAGCCCTTACTATCGCGGACGAACAACACTGCCCCTGGCTTTTTGAGCTTCTCAGCGACCCGCGCCTGAAGCCGCTTCACGGCGAGCCGGTCTTCGAGCGCCTGCGCGCCCTTACCCGCAACGCCGTACCCCTGGGCGCCTCCGTAGCCTGATCTGAACATCATTTATTCCCTAGTAAAGCGATATATCTAGCCAAATCATCCCTCCGCACTGTAAATTTCTCCCGTAGCTCCCCATAAGCCTGCCAGATATTTGAAGGAGAAATACGCAATGAACGGCCGTCGTCCAATATGCTCGCGCACACCTTTCCGGTTTTGTGCCTTCTCAGTGCCTGGTCTGCTCTTCGTGGCAATTCCCTTCACCGCAGCGGCCCAGCAGCCCGATTATCAGAACACCCAGCTCAGCGCGCAGGCTCGTGCGCACGATCTGGTTTCGCACATGACCTTGGACGAAAAGGCTTCGCAGCTTGAGGACTGGGCCCCGGCGATTCCGCGCCTCGGCATCCCCGACTACCAGACTTGGAACGAGTCTCTCCACGGCGTCGCTCGCGCCGGCTACGCCACGGTCTTTCCGCAAGCCATCGGCATGGCGGCGACATGGGACCCGAAGATGGTCCACGCCATGGGCGACATCATCTCCACCGAAGCACGCGCCAAGTACAACCGCGCCCAGCAGGAAGGCAATCACCGCATCTTCTACGGTCTGTCGTTCTGGTCTCCCAACATCAACATCTTTCGCGACCCACGCTGGGGACGCGGCCAGGAGACCTATGGCGAAGATCCGTTCCTCACCGGCACAATGGGCGTAGCCTTCATCACCGGCGTACAGGGCGACGATCCGGATCATCCAAAAGCCGTCGCAACTAGCAAGCACTTCGCCGTGCATAGCGGACCAGAGTCACAGCGCCACACCTTTAACGTGCAGGTAAGCCCGCGCGACCTCGAAGAGACCTACCTGCCCGCATTCCGCGCCACCGTCGTCGACGGACACGTCAAGTCCGTCATGTGCGCCTATAACGCCATCGACGACTACGCCGCCTGCGCCAACAAAATGCTCCTGCAGGATCATCTGCGCAAGGCCTGGGGTTTTAACGGCTTCGTCGTCTCCGATTGCGGCGCCATCGTAGACGTCTACAACGGCCACAAGAACGCCGCCGACATTCTGCACGCTGCCGCCGTCTCCGTCGAGGCGGGCACAGATCTCTCATGCAGCATCTGGTCTCCCGGCTTCAACACTCTCGCCGACGCCGTCCGCCAAAAAGCCGTTTCTGAAGACGCCATCACCCGCGCCGCCGAACGCCTCTACACTGCTCGATTCCAGCTTGGCCTCTTTGACCCTCAGGGATCTAACCCGCTCGACGCCATCCCATTCAGCGTCAATGCCTCCGCAGCCAATCGCGCCGTGGCACTCAAGGCCGCTGAAGAAGCCATTGTCCTGCTCAAGAACGACGGCACCCTGCCCCTCCAGAAAGCTCCGGCAAACATCGCAGTCGTAGGCCCCGAAGCCGACCTCATCTTCGGCCTCGAAGGCAACTACAATGGTGTTCCGCACTACCCGGTAGAGCCGGTCGACGGCATCGCAGCGCAGTTCAGCAGCTCGCAAATCCACTACGCACAAGGTTCCACGCTAGCCGAGGGCTCAAAAATCATCGTCCCGCGCACAGCCTTCAATGGGGGCAAAGGCCTGACGACAGAATTCTTCGCCACACCCGATTGGACCGGCCGCCCCGTCGCCATCAGCACTGACCACAACATCCAGGCCGAGTGGGGCGACTCGCTTCCTGTTCCTGAACTCCACACCCATGTCTACTCCGTGCGCTGGAGCGGCAAACTATCCGTTCCCGCCGCCGGTCATTACACTTTTTCGGTCGAACCGGGCGACGCGTTTCCCTACTCGCCCAAAGACAGTTTCCGCCTGACTCTCGACGGCAAGGTGATCTCCGAAGGCGAATTACGCAAACACATCGATGCTTCCGCCATGGGCAATTTCAAATTCGCCCCCGGGGCCTCACCCTCAGCGCCGCCGATCATGAATGGCGGATTCCCCGTCGTCGTCTCCTATGACTTCGCCGACACCAACCCGCACGACTTCAAGTTGGAGTACAGTCATTCCGGCGATCAGGCCGGCGGCGGACTCTACTTCAAGTGGGCCGCCCCTGCGCAAGCTCAGCTCGATGAAGCCGTCGCAGCAGCCAAACAATCCGATGTAGTAGTTGCCTTCGTAGGCCTCGACGCCCAACTCGAAGGCGAAGAGATGGACGTCAAAATCGACGGCTTCGCCGGCGGCGATCGCACCAAGATCGCCCTCCCTGCCTCCCAGCAAAATCTTCTCGAAGCAGTGGCAGCAACCGGCAAGCCAGTCATTGTCGTGCTGCAAAGCGGCTCGGCCATCGCAATGCCCTGGGCACAGGAACACGCCGCAGCCCTTCTCGAAGCCTGGTATCCCGGCGTCGAAGGAGGCACCGCTATCGCCCGCACTATCGCCGGACTCAACAACCCCGCCGGCCGCCTGCCCGTCACGTTCTACAAGGGTGTCGACGACCTGCCAGCCTTCACCGAGTACAGCCTCAAAGGCCGCACCTATCGCTACTACACCGGCAAGCCTGAGTGGGGATTCGGTTACGGACTAAGTTACTCCACCTTCAACTATGGCCCGGTCACTCTCTCATCCAGCAAGCTGCAGGCGGGAGATCTCTTGACCGCCACCGTCAGCGTGACCAACGCAAGCCCGCTCGCCGGTGACGAAGTAGTCGAAGCCTACCTCAAGACTCCGCAGGCCAACGGCCCCATCCACTCCCTGGCTGCCTTTGAACGCGTCCACCTGCATGCCGGAGAAACCCGCAACGTTACCCTTCACTTCGATCAGCGCGCTCTATCCAGCGTCGACGAAAAAGGTGACCGCTCCATACTCCCAGGTAAATACCAACTCATCCTGTCTTCCACTCAACCCGAAGAAACAAAGACCAAGTCTGAAGCTACCTTCACCATCACCGGCACCCAGCCACTGCCCAAATAGTCATGGCATTGCGGGGAATCTGCTTTCAACTTTACCTGTTCATTCAAACGCCAGAGCTAATCACAGCTCTGGCGTTCGCTTCTGAAGCATAGGCTCAGCGCTCAGGCGAGGTTTCGCTTATAAAGCGCGGTCAGTTCCGCCCACGCCTTCTCTGCTCCGGCCTCGTTGTAGACCTGACTGCCGCGCACTGTCCAGCCGTGATTGCAGCCATCGTAGACTTCAACCTTTGCCTTCAGGTGAGCTGCCGCGAAGGCCTCTTTCAGCTTGTCTTTGGCCGCAGGGTCGCGCTTGTCGTCGTTGTCTGCAACGGCGCAGACAAACTCGGCCTTCATCTTCGGAATCAGCAGATGCGGGCTGTCGGGCTTGTCGGTCACCAGACCTCCGCCATGAAATGTAGCCGCCGCGCCGACGCGCTCAGGTGCTGTGGCTGCAGTGCGAAAGGTCAGCGGGCCGCCCATGCAGTACCCCTGAACACCCATCTTTTTCTTCTTATCGGTTTGCGACTGCGCATCGAGAAAGGCAACGTACGCCTTCGCGTCGCTGACGTTAGCATCGGCCGTCAAGGCCGCAGCCATTGGCATCACCTTGGCGCGGTCTTCCGGCTTGCTGAAATCAAACGAACCATCGACCACCGGAGCCTTCGCGTTGCGGTAGAACGGGTTCGGCACCAAGACTACGTAGCCCTCAGCGGAGAGCCTTCGACCCATCTCGCGAAACACCGGCCTCAACCCAAGAATGTCGGTCCAGATCAGCACGGCAGGCCAGCTTCCTTTGCCCTCGGGATAGAAGAGCGCCGAGTCAGACACGCCACTCGCCATGGGCACATTTACATCTTTCTCAACCACCTTCGCCTGCGCCCCAGCTACCGCAGAACTCATCACAACAGTCGCTGCCGCCCCAAGCCCAAAGGCTCTGCGTGAAACAGTGGGATCATGGGTAAGGCCCTGATGAATAAAGTCATCGCACATAAACTAGTTCTCCTGTTCCTGAATCGGAAGTATGGACGAACTGGTGAACCATTGTCGATCAGATTATGACGCCAAGGGACTCTGCTACGATCCGCATAATGAAAAGTATTCGTTCCGGTCTTTCTCGACGAGAATTTGTAATGACCGCAGCGGGCGCAGGCGGCGCGATGCTGCTCGGTCCGGCATGGCGGAATGCTGCGGCTGCTGAGGCGGGCGGAGCTGATTCGCGCATCGCGCAGCTGATGACCCACACCATCGGCATCGACATGCACAACCACGTCTATCCCGCTGGGACGGAACCGCACCCACAGCGTGGCCCTCAGGGTAGTCAGCCGCCCCGGCAGCAGGAGCAACAGCAGGCTCCCGACCTCTCACTCGCAGAAGAGCTAAAACGATCCGGGCTTACCGCTGTCTGCGCGAGCTTTGTGCTGGACTTCGCGCAAAACAACAAGCCAGGCGATGCGCGAGACAACTACCTTCGCTGGCTCACGGCGATCGACGCGCAGTTGGAAAAGGGTCACATTCGCCGCGCGCTGAACCTGAAAGACCTGCAAGCAGCGCACGACCATGGACAACCAACGATCGTCCAGACCGTCGAAGGGGCGATGTTCATTGAAGGCCACCTCGAACGGGTGGAAGAGCTGTACAAGCGCGGCCTGCGGCACCTGCAACTGCTTCATGAGCGAGACGACATGGTGTCACCGTTGGGCGACACGAATACGGGCCCCGCTCATCTTGGTGGTTTGACGGCCTTCGGCGCAGAGGTGGTGAAGGAGTGCAACCGATTGGGGATCGTGGTGGATCTCGCTCACGCCAGTCACGAAACCGTGCTCGGAGCCTTGAAGGTAACCACACGGCCGGTCATTGTGTCCCACACGAGTCTCGACAGCCGAACAGGCGGGGACCCCAGGATGGTGGCCATGATGAAGCCTCGGCTGATCAGCAAAGAGCACGCGAAGGTCGTGGCCGACGCAGGAGGCGTGGTCGGCGTGTGGACTAAGCTGGCCGACTCGCTGAAGGATTTCGTGGAAAGCATCAAGGCGATGGTGGACGCGGTGGGCATCGATCACGTCGGTATCGGCAGCGACACAGATCTGCTCTCGTCGCGTGTCGGCCAGGGAACCAACAAGGCCTATGCGGGCCTGACTGGGGGATTCTTCAACGCGGTTGTCGGTGAGATGCTGCGCCAGGGCTTCACGCCCGACGATATCGGAAAAGTCGGCGGCGGAAACTTCTGCCGCGTCTTTGACAAGGTCACGGCCGGCCACGCCTGAGCAACATCACTTGAGAAAATCAAGACGTTGACTGCGGCATTCGAACACGCGGATCGATGTCATTAACCGCTCGGCGTCACGGACTCCTTGTGCGCTGCGGTGAGCCCGCCAGGCCACCAATTCCAATCGCCTGCAATACGAAGGAGCGCGGGACCGACCACAATACGAACGAGGGTCGCGTCAATCAACACTGCGACCGCCAACGTAAATCCGATCATCTTGACCACCAGGAAATCTCCGAAGGTAAAGGCCGCAAATACCACGATCATGATCGCGGCGGCGCTCGTAATCAGGCCTGCCGTTCTGGCCATACCCTCCGGGATCGCATCCAGCTCACTCAGCCCGCTCCTTCTGGCTTCGAGAACGCGGGCGACCAGAAACACCTCGTAATCCATACTCAATCCGAAGACAATGGCAAAGGCGACGATCGGAACAAGGGGAAACACGCTACCGGTTCCATCTGGCACTCCCAGGAACCTGCTTCCGTATCCGTTTTGAAAAACGAGAACCATTGCTCCGAAGGACGCGGCGACCGAGAGCAGGTTGAGTGCGATGGCCTTCACAGCTACGAAGATAGATCGGAACCCGCAAAGTAGCGCAATGAGCGTCCCGCCCACTACCAGCCCCATTACTGATGGAAAATGCTCTCTGACAATCGTTTCATAATCGGCGTTGAGTGCCGGAATACCCCCAACGAGAAGCGTTGCGCCAGACACTTCGGTGAGAGCTGGTGCGCCGGTCTTCCGAAGTTCCCGCACCCAGTAGACCTGATCGCGCAAGGAGAGCGAAGTTGCGGGCAGCACCTCAATCAGCGCCGCTCGTCCATCACTGCTCAGAAACGAGCGACGCGTCTCCCGCGGAAGGTTGCTGAGGGAAGAGCGGTTGCTCTCCGCAATCGTAGTGATAGAAATCACGCGGGCACAGCGAGGGTCGCTCGCAAAGCGCTTGCTGAGACGATCCAGCACATTCCACCCCGCGTCGGTTTGCGCGATGGAATCCGTTGGAAGCTCGACAATGATGCGCAACGATTCAACAACGCCGCGTCGATCCATCTGTTCGAGAACGTGGAGCGCATGAACGGATTCGGCAGTCTTCGGAAGCCAATCCCCTCGCGGGAGACTGGTATCCATTCGCCTGACCTGCCAGGCGAGCAGCAGCAGAGGAGTGCCTGCCAGAAACAGCGCAAGCCAGGGATGCGCGACAATCACCCTTCCCCATTGCCGCCAGCGCTTTCCCGAACGCGCAGCCCGATGCTCATCCATCTTTGGAGTAAAGGGCAATCGGCCAAGATCAATCCGCGTACCGAGCAATGCCAGCACCGCCGGAACCAGCGTATTGGCAAGCAGCACACTCATTCCCGCCACCAGGCACCCTGCGATACCGATGGAACGGATTTCGCTAATCGGAACCGTCAAGAGGGCCAGGAATCCGATAGCTACCGTCGCGGCTGAAATCAATAGCGTGCGACCTGCCTGACGGGCGGCGATAACCGAGGCCGCGGGTCCCTCGTGCCCGGCGGAGATCGCTTCACGGAAGCGGCTGACCATAAGGAGCGCGTAGTCGATTCCGAGGCCCAGGCCAAGCATGGTGGCCAAATTCTGAACCAGAATGGACAAGTGCCAGCGCTGGGCCAGGAATCCCGTAATCGCCAGAGTGGTCGCGATTGCCAGCTGGCCAACCGCCAATGGAATCAGGGCCGCGATAAAACTTCCAAAAGCCAGGAGCAGCAGTACAAGGGTCGCGGGGATTACCAGGCTTTCACCGCGGTTCACGTCGTCGGCACTCGCCTTACGAATGTCGAAATTCAGCGGAATCTCGCCTGTGAGTTCGATCTTCACTGCCGGATAGCGGCTCCGCAGTTGATTTTCAAACGAAGTTGCCAACTGGTGAAGCTTCGGAACAAGCGACTCCACGGGGCCATCGCTCGATGCGAGTCCGACGAGAACAAACGTTCCCGCTCCCCGGCCCAGAAAAATCGAGTCGCGCAAGTCCAGATAGGACACCACTCCCGACACGCCGGGTTGATCCTTCAGTCCAGACACGATTGTTTCTAGCGCTTGACCGCCTTCCACCGAATCCACAGGTGGAAGTCCCTGGACCACCAGGACCACCTGGTCCACGAAAGGCGACCGAAAACGATCGGCCAGTTCCTGCCGGACCGTTTCAGCCTGACTCGCTTCCACACGGGTTGCGGTCTCCAGGCGCCGCTCGGCGTGAAAAGAGAAAGGAAGAAGTGCGAGCGCTGCTGCGAGGACTACTCCGGCTAGCCAGAAACGGCGCACATGCATGAGACTCATGATTTCATACAAGATAGCCGCTGGTTCAGATATCTGGCACAGAGGTATTGACATTCTTGGTGAAGTGCGGCGGAGAAACGCGCATCGAAAACCGGAGTGGCAGAATCCAATAGCGGAGACTTAGACAGAGGGAGATTCTCGTGGCCACGCTAGAGGTTAATTTCCTGCACGGTCAACTGGAGGAGCGCAAACGCCGGTTGGAAATTGCGGTTGCATCCGCACCGCGAAACTCCGCCCTGACTGACCTTTTACGCGAAGTGGATTCGGCGCTGGACCGGATGGCCGATGGCACTTACGGCCTTTGTCTGGAGTGCCACGAGTCGGTGGAACGGGACCGTTTGCTCGCGGATCCATTGGTGCAATACTGTCTGGACCATCTGACCCCGGCCCAACGCGCCGCGCTGCAGCGGGACCTCGACCTGGCTTCGCAGGTGCAGCGAAACCTATTGCCGCAAAAGGGCCTGCGCGTGGGCGACTGGGAGACAAGTTATCATTTCGCGCCGCTCGGCGCTGTCAGCGGCGACTACTGCGACCTGATCCCATGCGATGGGCATCTTCTCTTCCTGTTGGGCGACGTCTCCGGCAAGGGCGTTGCCGCTTCCATGCTGATGGCACAGCTTCATGCCTTGTTCCGCAGCCTGACCGGTATATCCCTCCCGCTCGGCCAGATTGTCTCCCACGTCAACCGCTTTTTCTGCGAAAGTGCGCTGGCGGGACAGTACGCCACGCTGGTGTGCGGGCTGGCCAAGCCGAACGGAGAAGTAGAAATCCATAACGCCGGCCACTGCCCGGCAATCGTCGTTGGGCGCGGCGGCGTGTTCTGCATTGAACCTACCGGCATGCCGCTGGGGATGTTCCTCGAAACGGAATTCTCCGCCAGATCGATTCAACTGCAAACCGGCGACACGCTGTTCCTTTACACGGACGGTCTTTCAGAGGCCAGCAACGAGAGCGATGAGTATGGCGTGGACCGCGTCATGGCATTGGTGCACCAGCAGGCTGCTCGGCAACCCGCCGAAATGATCCACGCCTGCCTTGACGACGTGCGGGCATTTACCAACGGCGTCCCAGGTTTCGACGACATGACAGTGATGGCCGTCCGGCGCTGCAACTAAGGCATTTCAGGCAAAGGTTTAGACCGAACAGCAAAGGAACGCGGAACGCCCATCGGGCTACTGTCAAAGCCTCCGAAAGGACTCGTTTGGAACGTAACGGACGTTCTGCAATTAGGCCAACTCACTATCGACTTCGGATGTAAAAACTTCACGGCTTATGTTATGACGACGTCATGGATGCAGCTTCTGCTCTAAATCCGGCACAAACAGCGGCTGGGCGTCGGCTTCCAATCGATGCGCTGCCGCCAGCGCCAATTCATAGGCAGCTCGCGCACTGCTCTTGTCGCCTAACGCCATCTGGGCGTCTCCCAGGGCTGTCTGCGTCAGTACATTCTGCGGCTGCAAGGCGACAGCCTTCTCTGCCGCAACCAAAGCCTCTGTGGGCCTATTCTTCCTCAGCAGGATTTTCGACTTTTGGGCTGCTCCCAACGCCGCCGCTTCATGCACATCGAAATCGCCATGGTACACAAACACGCTATGGTCGATATGCTCCGCCATCGGCATCCAACGAAATCGCTCGAAGACATTCAACTGGTCACTGGGCCAGTCGCAGGCTTCCAGATCGTCTGCGCTTAACAGGAGGTTGCCATGGATGGTTTCTGGCACATCGACCGGCAGGATCTCCCATTCGGTATGGGCCGTGGGCAACGGGTGGCAGGGAATGCCGTAGGCTTGCGGACGAAGATCCGGATAAGCGGAATAGGCGAACCAGCACTCCTCGCCAGGATGGGCGTCAACCCATTGCTTGACATGTGGCAGTTGTTGCGCCCAATCCACACTGGAATCGCTCAGGTATTTGTGCGTGTTCGCCGTGCCACCCCAGGCTTCGTTGCCGTACGCCATCTCTGCCGGAAACGCAGCCACGGCAGAAACGACATGACACGCCACCAATCCTCCACCGATCCAAACCCAGCGTCGGCTATGCTGTGCGAGCGCTGTCAGACCCGCTGCTGCCAGCAACGCGGCTAATGGATACAAGAACAGAACATGACGAGTGCCGATGTTCATACCGCTCAGGATCGCTACGCCCAGATAGATAGCTCCCGGCACCACAAGATACGCCAATTCTCTTCCCTGCCTGAGCCGCCTGCTGATCAGCGCAATACCTGCCAGCACTACCAGACCGATCAAGCCCAGAGTGGTCTTGATGGACAACGCCACTGGAAAGTACCACCAAACGCCATGAGCATAATCGTGCCCCAGCAGGAAGATGGGATACTGCTGCGCTGCGTAGTGAATGTCAGTCATGCCCATCAGGTAGGACTCTGGCAGCAATCGCCAGTTGGCAACATGCCCGATCACCCAACTGTTGATCCCCGTGAGAGGGGCCGCGTATTCGCTCAGGGTCGGGTTCATGGCCAGCCCGGCTGGTCTGGCCGCATAGCGAAAGCCGTAGAAAGCCCAAAGCACCACAACCGCAACGATCACGATCGCTGCAATTCCGCCAAACAGCGTACCAGCCATCCGCTTGCGCTGTGCCCGCTCGGCACAGGCGATCTCGACCAGCGTCAGCCCAAGCAGCATTGGAGCCAGCAAAATCCCGCTGTGCTTCGAGGACAGCGCGAGTCCCGCAGCCAAGCCGGTCAGCAACAAACGAATCACGGATGGCTGCCTTGCGTAACGGTAGAAGCAATAGATTGTGGCCAGAAAGAAGCAAGCGACTCCCATATCGGTCGTGACCAGAGCACTGTTGGCCAACACATTGGGCTCGAAGACCACCAATAGCAAAGCCAGCAAACCAGCGGACTCGCCAAACAGCGTGCTCCCCATCAGAAACACCATTACTGAGAGGCCCGCGGCGAAGACACCCGCCGCCAGGCGCATGCGGAAGAGCAGGCGATGGCTTGGGCCATCATTCCGTTCCATAAAATCACGGCCATCCCTGTACGCCTCCGACTTGAACCATCGCTGTTGCAGCGGAGGCACCCAAAGGTTCTCAGGCAACAGGGGTACTGTTGCCACCAGCTTGACCAGAGGCGGATGCTCGGGATTCAGACCGTAATCGCCGCTATGCCACATCATGTAGCCGGCGAAAATATGGTCACCCTCATCGAAGGTGAGCGACTCGCCATTGACGATGATCGCAACCAGGATCATCTGCAAGATAATCAATCCGCCTGCAAAGGACCAGACGGGCACTTTCAATCTATTCATCTACCATCCGCCTTCGCAGATTTACGCGTGTAATGCAGAAGCTGATGGAAAACGCTATACGCAATTATTCGCGCCTCCATTATAGAGAGTTCCACGAAGGACTTTTTTCCGGACGGACTTCTTCGCACTTGGCCGTGTAACGTGCCAGCCGTCGATATGCCCCTGGCTTGATTGTCGCGCCCGATTGAGAAACAAAAAGCGGCGCTTTACTTTACCGATACACACTCTGGACGAATGACAAATCGTCAATGCACTCAAATGCCGTGTTGGTTTTCCCCACGGAAATCACCATTCCAGCTTGATGAAAAACCAAGCCGGGAAGATCTTGTAAACAGGGACGGCTTCTCAGCTTGCGGAAAAACCCGAGTCAAGAAAGTCTTGTAACAGGGCATGGCTTCAGCCGTGCCAATACAATCCATTGAATCAACGGGCTTTAGCCCCCGCCATGCCGCGCTGGCGTCGAACCAACTTTGTGAGCAGTCTCAACATTCCTCACCGTCAGAAAGTTCACAGTATTTCAGAAAATGCCTTAACGATCGCCCGGCAACACAAGAGTAGCCTGCAAAGTAGCCCAGTTCCAAACCACCCCTTCGCCAACGTCCTGAGGCTCCAGCAAAACGCCAATCTCACCCTGCATTTAATTACCCACCAATCAGGCAAACTCAAACCATGACCACCCACACCAACCCGATCGGCGCAGATTTTGCTCGTAAGAAGCGTTCAAAACATGCACAAATGCACGGTAAATCGTCCCATATCGACACCTTTATTTCGCATAACCCAATATGGAATTAGCAACTTACAGCAGAAAACGCGACCCTCCCCTCCCCTATGTAGCGGAACTGCTCCGTTTCTTCGCCCTCAACGAAAGAGCTCGAAGAGTCTCAAGTATCTTTGTGCGCTATGTACACGACAGCTACAGCGTCCGCGAGGCGGGTGAGCCTTCCATGGAGCGAATACAGCCGGGCAACCGGGCTGGTCCGGAGTGTCGGCAAGACGTCTGTTCGCGATCACATTCCACAGAGGCAGAGGTGTGGTACTCTTGCCCGTAATCTCAAGAGGACAAGGAGGATAGTGTGAAAAAAGGCGTGATTCTGGCGATGGGATTGGCAGTTGGATTGGCACTCCTGGCGGGGTGCGGGAACAAAGGCAATAAGAGCTCCGGCGCTGCTGCTGAGCTGAAATGGAAGGGGGCTCCGTACCGGCTCACCCTGGACACCAATGCGAGCAAGCCGAACCAGACTGGAGTCGCCATTCCGCCTATTAAGTACACGGCAAATCCCGAAGCGCTGGAGATAAGAGGCATTCTTGTCATAAGATTCACGGCCTCAGAAGGGGCCGATCAGACCCAGCATCTGATGATCGGCAATGCGGTGGATATCCGCGGCGAAGAGGGGACCCTTCCAGCAGACTATCTGGACAGAGCAAGCAAGAGTCTATCGGACTATCTTGGAGCGCGCTGCATCCAGGGAAAAGTGAAGGTTTCTGTGGCGCTTGCCCGATCTTCGGTGAAACCCCAGGCCGATGATGCCGAGGTGGACGCGAGGCGCCTGTCGGACTGGATGCCGTTCGAGGTCGTGGCCAAGAAGCCCCGCTCGAAATGCTAGCGAGGTGCGTGTGAAGTTCTCGTCAAACTCTTGGTAGGTGCGGCCTTTATCAAGCGCCATCAGAAGGGCGAGCTGTGATATTGCGCCCTTTCAGCGTATATAAGCGACTCTCCGTGCGACCGACTACACTGGAATTCGTCCGCATAGGCGGTATAGGAGGGATCCATTCGTAAATTCGCGTTGCTCGCACTCGTTTTCGTCCTTCCACTTGGAGCCACCACGAACCTTGCGGCCCAGGACCCTCGCGTTGGCTCCTGGACGCTCGTCTCCGCACAGTCGACCCTGACTCCTCCCAACAAGCTTTCCCTCACTTCTCACAATGGTGGAGTGCATGTGGTAATGTCGGGCGAGACACACATCGATTTCACAGGGAAATTGGACGGACATGCAACGCCGGTCCCGGGCAATCCGGGGTTCAATCAAATCGAGCTGCACAAGATCGATAAGAGGCTGACCGAGGTCACGGAGAAGAAGGATGGAGCCGTCGTGGCGACGCTTCGCGACCAGCTTTCGAACGACGGGAAAGAGCTGACGGTCACCACTTCACGCATAGGCCATGCCGACCAGATTACCGTGTGGACGCGAACCGGAGGGGCGAAGGTTCCCGGAAACCCAATGGCCGGCGAGTGGACGCAGGATCTCGGCAAGACTCGTTTGCGACAAGGGTTGCAGCTCAAAATCACGGCGGACGGAGGCGGCGGGGTCCATTTCTCGGGCGAGTTCAGCTACACCGCCCGTTTTGACGGAAAGCCCTATGACCTGAAGAACTCGCGCAACGACACCGTGACGCTGCAACTTGTCGATCCTCACACGGTAGACGCGGCTTACCAACGGGATGGCCAGGAAACTCAAAAGGACAGGTGGGTGGTTTCCGCGGACGGGCAGCAGATGACGCTCTCCACCGCTGGCACGTTGGAAACGGGCCAGCGGATAACGGAGAAGCTCTCATTTAAGAAGCAGTAGCGGAGAGTGCGTCGGTGCAGTCCACAAGCTGATCGGTCTGTGACACTGCGCTGACCTTGCCGACGTCATGGGCCTCACGGGCAGCCACCGAAATAATCCCCTTGCGATACATGAATTTCAAGATGCCGTTGACCGTATCTTCCAGAGACGGGTCCGGTTTACCCCACACGGAGGCATCCCGGGCCATTTGATAAGAAGAGCTGTCATAGCGCTTGAACTCCATCGCGGAAATGTTATCGACGGAGCCCACCAGAAAGTCCAACAAGGGGAAAAGAAGATCCTCCTTGCGGCATCTCCGAATCAGTTCGGGAACGAAATCAGGAAGGTTGAAATGTTCGAATTGCCGACCAGTCGCCTTGTTAATAAGCCCGGTAATATCCATCATGTTTGAATATTCATCGCGCACGACATGGTAAGTCTTGTTCGCAGTGCCCGGTGTTGTGGAGATCGCAACGATGTTGTTCGCCACAATGTCTGCCGGAACAAAGCTGACCTGGTTGAGAGTATCGACGCCAATGCCGTGATTAACCATGAAGGCAACCAGGCGAACGGCGATATCGAAGTTATTGCCTCCGCCCGTGACCGAAGGACTTACGAGAGCCGGGCGGAAAACTCGCGCGGAAAGTCCACGGCTGCGCGCGTCGAAGACCACCTGTTCCGCCACCCATTTCGATTGGCTGTATCCAAAATCGAGAAGCTCCATGTTGGCGTTCATGTCGGTCTCGTTCAGGACTGATTTGACCGCCCAGCCAAAAATGAAGGTAGTCGAGACATAGTTGAATTCTTTGGGTCTTCCTTCGAACGCCAATCTTACGATCTCGTTGGTTCCCATCACGTTCGCGTCACGCATGAGGTCGTAGTTGAACAGGTAGTTCACGGTTGCGCCATTGTGGAACACAGTGTCGATTTCATTCGCGAGGAAGTCCCACACGTCCTGCGCCAGACCCAAGTTTGCCTGCCCAAGATCGCCACAGATCGGGATCACGCGGTCCTCAAACCTCTCCATCAGCTCTGGCCGGCCCGGTCCTAACGACCCCATGGAATCCATCGCAGTTCTCAGTCTTTGCTTGCCCTGCTCTTCGTCTGAAGACCGGACGAGAACATAGATCTTCGCCCGTGTCTGCTCGAGCAGGCTTTTGATGAGGAATGGTCCGATGAAGCCGGTGCCGCCGGTTAGCAGCACATGATGCGGCACGAGCGTCTCCGGCAGGGGCGAAGGCACCGGAGGCTCGAAGACGAGCTTCCGGTCGTTGCTCATCATCGCCTTCTCAGCGGCGCGCTGCTCTTCACGGAACGCCGCAAGGGCATGACGCAGGTGCTCCAATGCCTCTTCAGGAGCTCGCTCCAGCTGCTCGGCCAGTCCGAACAACTCAGCTACGCTGACACGCTGAACGACCCCAATATCGACCTGCCTCGCCAGCATTTCGGCGCCTTTATCCTTCAGCAGCTCCTTGAGTTCATGCATGAACACAACGAGATCCAGGGAATCCAGGCCGGCTTCGACAAGGTTGTACGATTCCTGACCAGTGAGGTTGTACCTGGCTTTCAGTTCGGCAAAAGGTGAATTCATGTCGGAATCGGCCGGGGAACTGCCGGCGTCCTTCTCTCGCGAAAAGTCAGAGAGAACAGTGAACTCGCCTTGCAACCACATCTGCTTGGTCTTGTGGCGCATGATCTTCCCGGAACTCGTTCTCGGGATCGCGCGAGGCGCAATGAGCGAAATAACCGCTGCTTCGACGTTGAGATAATTCCGAACTGCGGCTGCAATCTTTCGCGCCTCGGGAAGCGAACGTGGATTTTTGACTTCCGCGACGATCGCCAGAGCGGGTTCGCTGTCTTCCTGAATCTGGAACGCGGCGACGCAATTGTGCCGGATCAGACCGGACGACTTCTCGACGACGTTCTCAATGTCCTGTGGGTAATAGTTTTGCCCGCGGAGAATGATCATGTCCTTGATGCGACCGCAGACGTAGAGCTCGCCGTCGTGGATGAATCCCAGGTCACCGGTCCGAAGGTAGCCGTCTTCATAGGGAGTATCGTCCACAAGGCGCGCTCGAAACTGCTTCAGCGTCAATTCGGGATTGTTCCAGTAACCGAGGCACTTACCGCTTCCGGCCACCCAGATTTCGCCGATGCGGCCGGGCTTGAGAGGGAAATGACCTTCCGGATCCACGATCCTCACATCCATGCCTGGAAGCGGAGTTCCGCAACTGACGATCTGCGTGGCTCCGTCAATTTCGAAGACCTCCGTAATCATGCGCGCCTTCCCCAGCGTGAGGGCACGTTTGTTGACGGAAACGATATTACGGCCGCCGAGTGAAACCGCCAGAGTGTTCTCGGCCAGCCCGTAGGCGACATAGAAACTCTCGCACTTGAGTCCATAGGGCTGAAACGCTTCCATAAAGCGGATGTAGGTATCCGCCTTTACGGGTTCCGCGGCGCACATCAATACGCGAAGCGAGCTGAGATCGCAATCCTCCAGGCTCTCTTTGGAAAGCCTTCCGGCACGCAGGCAATAGTCGTAGGCGAAGTTAGGAGCAGCGGTCGCGGTAGCGCGGTAGGTTGTTATCGCTTCGAACCACAGGATCGGCCGCTGGATAAAGTCCATCGGAGCGAACCCGTAGGTCGTGCCACCTCTCAGCGCTGGATACAGGTAGCACCCGATCAGCCCCATATCGTGATACTGCGGAAGCCAGGAAACGACGACCGGCGCGGGATGATCGATCACCAACGGGCAGGTCGTCAGGATGTTCTCGTGCGTGACGATCACGCCCTTGGGTTCCATCGTGGACCCGGACGTGTACTGGAGAAACAATATCTTCGAAGGTTTGACGGCCGCTCCATTTGAAGCTCCATTCAAAGCCCCGTTCGAACCTCCATTCAAATGAAGCTCCGAAGCCCGCCCCGAAATCGTATCCACAAAATCTTCCGTAGGAATCCATGGAAGGCCCGAAATGTAATCTACGTCAACGCCCGACGCCGAGACGCCGCTTCTGGCAAGATTCGTCTTGAGGGAGGCGTGATAGTCTCTGCTCGTCAGGATCCCGGCCGCCTGGCAATCCTTCGCAATGTGGACCATCTTATATAGGGCGCTCTGGAAACCACGCGAGCTTGGGGGATAAACCGGAACTGGGATCAATCCAGCGCGCACGCAACCAAAAAATGCGCAGATCATTTCGAGCCCCGGCGGGTAGGCAAGCAGAAGCCGGTCACCCGATGCGAAACGTCCATCTTTCCGCAAATGTCCGGCGATCGCCTGCGCCCGGTGTATAAACGAGGCGTAGGTGTAGCTTTCGATCGGATCGCCGTTCACGTCAAGGTACGAATAAAGGAGTTTGTCCGGATGCTGATCTGCCAGCCTCTCCAGATGGTTAAAAATCGACGCCGTCATCAATCAGCGATCCTCCCAGGTTGAATAGAAGCAAATCAGTAAAATAAACATCCCCGCTCCAACGAGCGACGTCGAACACGATTGAGTCTTGATGCGCAGATCTAAATGTGAGCCGACTCTGAGAATTTACGCGTAATTTTTTTCTCAGCATAAGCGTCGCTCGACTCGATGGGGCACGGATCTTCTCTTTTTGCCGCACAGGGCATAAAGGAGACCTGCGGCGCACCGCCGAGATTCTGTGGGCCCGTACAACAGGCCCCGTTCCTTACAGTTCATTGGTTGCTATATGGTAGCAAAGCATTTGGACAATGCCACGCGTCATCGTTTTTTCGGGGATGGCGAATAGCATCCAGGCTTCGTCGGTTCCGAATTTTCTTGATTGCCCATCAGGGTTCGCACTAAGATATTGGTGCTATTCTGACCACACCGCTTCAGAAATTCGCTGCGGTCAGGGCCATGGATGCGGCACATGGAACGCGTCAAGCCCATTTTCATGATCGCGGAGGCGCCGGTGACGCTCCAAATCGAAGCGGTGGCAGGTCAAGAGCCGGAAACGGCGGATCTTGTACCATCGGAACGTTCAGCGCCGCAGGCTATTGAACCGCCCGGTTCGTCTTCCTTTCCGAAAGTCTTGCGCCGCCGCCTGGATAGTTTTTTCGCCGACCAGAACATTTCTCCCAAAGCAGACCGTACGATGTGGGGCAAGATCGCTCTGGGTCTGGCGGTCCTCGCGGGCACCTGGATTGCTCTTTATGCGCTCAGGCCCGGTTCATGGATGTTTGTTGCTCTCTATCTCTTAGGTGGCCTCGCGCAGACATTCCTCTTGCTGAATATCGCCCATGACAGCAATCACAACGCCATCTCGTCCCGGTCGTTCGTCAACAAGACGCTGAACTATGTCTTCGACCTATGCGGAATCAGCTCGTACATGTGGCGTATCCTCCACCATCGGGGCCATCACTCCTGCATTAATCTCCACGGTGAAGATGACGCGCTTTCGGGACGCGGCATCTTTCGCTTTACGCCCTATGATTCCCGGGCGCCATGGCACCGGCTCCAGCACATCTATGCGCTGTTCGTTTACGCGCTGTTCTCTCTCGATTATGTGTTCGTCAGAGACTTTCAGCACTTTTTCTTCCCATCTCATGATTATGTGAAGCGCGCCAAACACCCTCTCCGCGAATACGCCGTTCTCTTTGCCGGCAAGGGCTTCTACCTCACGTACATGCTTGTGTTGCCGGTGATGGTGTTGGGAAAGTCGCCGCAGCTGGTCGCCGGGGCGTTCCTCCTCGTCCATTTGGTCGTCGGTTTATCCGTGACGCTGGTGTTCCAGTCGACCCATACCATCGACAGCACTTACTTTCCCTCGGATCGTGGCGAGTTTGAGAACGGCGTGTACCACATCTTCGCGACAACGGCGGATTATGCGACGGAAAACCCGCTGGTCAGTTGGCTCGTGGGCGGGCTAAACCATCACATCGTCCACCATCTGTGCCCCTATGTGTGCCACACCCACTACACCCGGCTGACCAGGATCGTTAAGGAAACCGCCGAAGAGTTCGGGATATGCTATCGGCAGCACCCAACCATGACCCGGGCAATCCGTCATCATCTGATACTTTTGAAGCAACTGGGGAACGAAAACTGATTCTGAGCGGTTTATCTTTTATCTATGGCCCAGCTACCACTTCCTGCGAATGAAATGAAATCCCCCGCAATTCGATGCAAGTCTCAGGATGGCAGGCTATGACCTCGTCAACGCCTATCCCCGCCGTTTCCCGGTTTCGCTCCTTTGCGGATTCTGTCGCGATGGCACGCAATCCCGTGCCGATTTTAGGCAAATACAACGAAACCTTCGGCGACACATTCCGGTTCTATCTGGGGGGGCTCAAGGAGGCGATCGTTACCATCGATCCCGCCGTCATTCAGCATGTGTTGAAGACAAATGCGGAGAACTACCGGAAATCCGAAATTCAAGTAAAGCGCATGGGCCACTTCCTGGGGAAAGGCCTTCTCACGACCCACGGAGAAGCCTGGCGCACGCAGCGGCGTCTCATCCAGAAGGGCTTCGATCGAAAGCAACTCGATGCGCTGTCGTCAATCATGCAGGACTCTCTTGCCGAGTCGCTGCGGGATTTCGACCAACAGGTCCGCGGTGGCCCCGTCGATATCTATCCTCACCTGATGAAAATCACCTTCGCCATGGTCGCCCGGTCGCTGTTTGGCGCGCGGTTGAAGGATGAAGACATCGATCTTGTCAGCCACACGATCTGCACGGTCCAGGAATTCATCGTCAGGCAAACGCTTCAGCCCTATCTGAATCCCTGGTTCGAAGTCTCGGGCGAACTGCGTAAACATGAAGAGATGCGAACCCGCGCCGACGCCGTTCTGCTCGAATACATCAAAAAGCGTCGCAACGAACCGCCCGGCCACGATCTGCTGCAGACCTTGATGGATGCGCGTTACACCGATGGCGAAGGCATGAGCGACGAACTCATCCTGAGCGAAAGCATGCAACTTCTAGTTGCCGGCCATGAAACATCATCGAATGCGCTATCGTGGCTGCTTTATCTTTTGAGTTCGCGTCCGGATTGCCTCGAGAGGGTACGGCAGGAGTTTGATTCCGTGCTCGGCGAAGCGCCCCTGAACCACGGCGACGTTCCCAAATTCGAATTTGCGACTCAGGTCATTCAGGAGGCGCTCCGCCTCTTCCCGCCGTTTTGGATGATCGACCGCGAGGCTGTGGCAGACGACCGCGTAGGCGACGTCGCCATACCACGCGGATCGATGGTGATTGTGTATGTGTACGGTGCGCACCACGCTCCGCGCTACTGGCAGAATCCGGAGACTTTCGACACGGATCGTTTCACCAAGGCAAACGAGAAACTGCGAACACCCTTCACCTATCTCCCCTTTGGGGGCGGACCGCGAGGCTGTATCGGCGGCAACTACGCAATGCTGCAGATCCTCATGATTTTGAGCGATCTGCTCAGAAAATACGATTTTCAGTTAGCTCCAGGCCAGACGATCGAAGCTCGTCCGATGGTCATCCTGCGCCCGAAGCATGGCATCCGCATGACGTTCACCAATACCGTCGCGCCCGCCCCATGCATCGCTTAAGAAGCGATCCAGCCGGGAACAAACTCGAATCCAAATAAAACCTGCGGTTTCAAAGCCGGTATGGTTAGGTATGTCTTTAAGCGTTCAGGAACAGTTTGGACAGATCGACATCTATGTCTTCGATCAAATTCTTCGAGGGAATATAGCCCCCGGAATGCGCGTGCTTGACGCAGGGTGCGGGTACGGACGAAATCTCGTACATCTCCTGCGAGAGGGCTGCGAGATATTTGCACTGGATGCGAACCGCGAAGCTGTAAACCGTGTGAGCAGCTTGTCTGCATCTCTCGGAACTGGACTTCCAGCCGAAAATTTTCGGGTAGGAGCCATCGAGCAGATTCCCTTCCCTGACTCATTCACTGATGTTGTGATCTGCAACTCCGTGCTTCATTTCGCACGGGACGAGGATCACTTCAACACAATGCTGTCTGAGATGTGGCGAGTCCTCAGGCCTGGCGGCATGCTCTTCTGTCGCCTGGGTTCAAGGATCGGAATGGACTTCGAGTGGGTGAGCGGTCACAGGTACATCACCGGAGACGGTTCAGAATGGTTTCTGGTGGACGAGAAAATGCTCATGGAACTCACCGAAGAAATGAACGCCGTTCTCGTCGATCCTCTGAAGACGACGATCGTTCAGAATCATCGTTGCATGACGACATGGGTGCTGCGAAAGCGGCCCTGAACACTCGGCAACGGACGAGCGCTATACTGCGATCACACATTCTTGTAGTGCAGGAGGCCGCCCATTCACCACTTGCGATTGTCTGCTCTTGTTCTGGCTTCGATGTTCACCGCGACCGTATACGCGCAGGGCCCCCAGGAGACGGCGAATCGTGCAGAGGCGCTGCGCGTCGCCGATGTATGGCTCGACAGCGTGCAGACGTATGGACATATTCCGGCGATTTCAGCCGGCGTGGTGGTGGGAGACGACCTTGTGTGGTCGGCCGGTTACGGGACCATCGACGCGGCCCACAGCATTCGAGCGACACCGCAAACCATCTATTCAATATGCTCTATCTCAAAGTTGTTCACTTCGATTTCGCTGATGCAACTGTACGAACAAGGCAAGGTTAGCCTGGATGTGCCGATTACAACCTATCTTCCGTGGGCGAAGCTCCAGCCAGCCGAGGACAGTGGTCCGGTGACACTGCGCGGTCTGATGACACATTCAGCCGGACTGCCGCGAGAATCGGATTCGCCATACTGGTCCGGACCGGACTTTCCGTTTCCGACGCAGGAAGCCATTCGCGCAAAGATCGCGAGCCAGTCCGCACTGTATCCAGCGGGTCGTTACTTCCAGTACAGCAACCTTGGCCTGACGCTGGTGGGCGAGACGGTAGAGGCCGTGTCCGGAGAGCCGTACGCGAAGTATGCGCAGACACATGTGCTGACGCCGCTTGGGTTGAACGATACCCGGCCGTACATGCCGATGGATCTGTACGGTAAACAACTGGCCGTGGGTTATGGCGCACTGAAGCGGGACGGCACCCGAGATACCGTCAAGCCATTCAACACGCAGGGTGTGACACCAGCGGCGGGCTATACGTCGACGGTTGTGGACCTGGGCAAGTTCGCGTCCTGGCAGTTCCGGCTGCTGCGTACCGGACATGAGAACACGCTGAAGGCCCCAACCCTGCGAGAAATGCAGCGGGTGCAATTCATGGATCCTGACTGGAAGACAAGCTGGGGCCTTGGATTTTCAATCGATCACCGCGACGATCACACCTACGTCGGGCATGGAGGAGATTGTCCGGGGTACCAGACCGTACTCTCAATGCGGAACGAGGATCAGACTGCAGTGATCGTGCTTGACACAGGCGCGGAGCGGCCCGGTCCCTTCGCGAAAAACGTCTTTGCCATTCTGGATAAGCGCAGGGACTTTAAGTTCAAATCGCCCGAGCCGGCGAGTGGCGTAAAGCTGGAAGATTATGCGGGTCGCTACTCATGGCAGCCATGGGAATCAGAATCGGTGATTCTGCCGTGGGCCGGAGGGCTGGTCCTTCTCACGCTGCCGAGCACGGACCCAGCGAACGAGATGACTTTCCTTAAGCCGAAAGGCGACGACGTCTTCCGGCGCGTACGGAAGGATGGAAGCGAAGCGGAGGAGTTCAAGTTTCAGCGCGATGCATCTGGGAAGGTGACCGGCTTCGTGCATTTCAGCAATCCGATCCTTTATGAAGGACCGTTGCCAAGCGCAGGTATGGCGCGGTAGGAATCCGCCACCACCCAGGCGCCGGCCGTCAGCGCCGCAGAGAGGATGGTCTCGCTCCATTGGAAGGCGTTTTTGGAGCCTGCCGCCACGATGGGTATCCACACCAGCAGCGTGAACAAGCCCAGTTGCAACGCTGAGAGCGCGGCTGCCAGCCGTGCATACACGCCGACAAGCACCGCGACGCCCGCCGCGATGAAGGCACAACCGGTGAAGTACGCCCAAGCTACATGTGATGGCAGCCAGCCAGGCACGAGCGCGGCAGTTTCCTTGAGATAAACAAAATGGGCCACGCCGAAGGGGATCAGGGCCAGGCCGTAGAGCACTCTCGCGATGCGCAGACCCTTGTCGCCCGTGGCGAAACCCAGGCGCCGTCTGTCCCAGTCATCGGCGAACCAGGCATACAGCACCCAGGCGCCGGCAACCATCACCGCGGTCTCAGCGCAGCCCGACCATGAAGCTTCCACCGTGGGCGCGATGAAAATGTCGGGCACTCTCAACAGCAGCCACCAAAGCAACAGATAAGCGAACAGCACACGGGCTGCAGGCGCCGCGGTGCGTTGCCGAAGCAGGCCTATTCCAGATGCCAGCGAGATGAAGGCGCAAAGATAGACCAGTACCTCGCGTGCAGGCACACCCCGGGGCACCGGCTCCCATACGGGGGTGAAATCCCCTTTGACCAGGCCCAGGATTCCGAGGGCAATCATGGTCACCCCAAAGACCGCATGACCCGCGCTTGCGATGCGCATCGCTCTACCCTCCGGTGGCATTACAGCTCATCGGGTACAGGCATTCCTTGTATCCCAGATGCCGTATTGTACCGGGAAATAAAAATGGTTTGCTCTTCGTTTATTGCCGACCGCGAGACACCACGCAACGCTCAGGTGTCAACACGGTATCCGGCTGATAATGAATTTCTTTGGTATTGAAATAAAACCAAGTAACATACAGTTCGTGAGCCGAAAAGGTAGCCGCACCACCGTCTCCAGTAAACCGGATATTCGAACCGTAGCGGCCCTCGCCAAGGTTTCGATCGCGACCGTCTCACGCACCATCAACGCCTCGCCCGCCGTCAGCCAAAAGCTCTCCCAACGAGTCTGGCAGGCTATCGAACAGCTCAACTATTTCCCCAATACCCACGCGCGTAGCCTGGTGTCGGGCCGGAGCCGTATTTTTGGGATCATTGTTGAAAACATTACCAATCCATTCTTCCCTGAATTGATATCAAGCTTTGAGGAGATCGCCGTCGCCCACGGCTACGAGATCCTCGTAAGTTCCACCAACAGCAATGCCGACCAGCTCACCAACTGCGTTCGCCGCATGCTAGAACGCAAGGTCGAAGGCGTCGCCGTACTCACCTTCGGCGGCGAAGAGCCGGTGCTCGATCAGCTCGCCTTCCACAACATGCCTATCGTCCTCGCCGAGTTCCACCTCGACGACCCCAACGTCAGCACCATCCTGTTGGACTACTCCGCCGGAATCCACGCCGCGGTCGCGCACCTTGTCGAACTCGGCCATACCCGCATCGGCTTTCTCGCCGGGCCGCACACGCTGCACTCCGCGATCACACGCCTCGAAGCCTTCCAACAGACCATGCGCGAATCCAACCTCAAAGTCCATAAGAACTGGATCATCGAGTGCGATCACACGCTCAAAGGCGGCGTCGCGGGCTTTGACAAGCTCATGCAGCTTCAGTCACGCCCCACGGCTCTCATCTGCTCCAACGACATGACGGCGATCGGTGTGCTGCGCGCAGTCTACATGGCGGGCCTGCGCGTCCCCGAAGACCTCTCCGTCATCGGGCTCGACGATATCGACTTTGCCGAATTCACGCTACCGCCTTTGACTACCATCCGCCTTGGCCGTCAGGAACTGGCCAAAGCCGCTTTCGACGCCCTGCGTCTGCAAGCCGACAACGCAGCCGCAACGGCGACGCCCGTCATCCAGCGTGAGTTCCTGGTCTCAACCAGCCTCGTCGTTCGCGGCTCAACTGCGCCGCCCGCCCCCGAAAAGCCTGTCAAGGCTTCAAACAATTAGTTTCACGTTCACAAGACTTCTCGCGCGCATTGCCTCTACGGCGTCGTGGCTTCGCCAGGCCGCTGTCCGTCTATCCGGATAAAACTCAGGCGCGCCAAATCGGACCACCGCAGTAAAGCCAGTCACACCCAGCACGCGGAGCAGATGAGGCAGGAACAGATCATCCCCAAACCAGCAGAGATCGCGCTCCGTAATCATGCCGGATGAACGAGCGTTGCAAGTCTCGTAAGAGATCGCCGCGGGAGTAACGGGCAGCGCCGCCTCAACAGCCGCCGCAAACAGCGTGGAATGAAATCGAATCACCTGGCTTCCATCCGTACTTGTCCCCTCTGGAAAGAAAAGCACGGGCGCACCCTCAGCCAGACGAAGAGCCATCATATCGACAGCCTCCCAGGCGCTCGCGCGGCTGGCCCGATCTAGATAGATTGTTCCACCGAGACGCGAGAGAACTCCGAAGACCGGCCACTCCACCACATCGTGTCTCGCGACGAAGATGCATGGGAACGCGGCGGCGGCGATGACAATATCCAGGTAGCTGAGGTGGTTGGCGACGATCACCGTCACGCCCTTAGGCAATTCACCCTCGACTCGAGAATGAATACCCATGGATGCCAACACCAGCCGGCCGCAGAAACGCATCCATTCAGCCCGCTGCATGAGTGATACCCTTCGCCCGCGCAGCGCAGCAGTTATCCAAATCCAGCCAAAACGCAGGAAGCAGATCAGCAGTGATGAGATGAGGAGAACGCCGCGCCAGGCGGCCCGTACCGTCACTGCGTAAGCGGCGCCAGGAAGCGGTTCCGCGCAGAAGACGAAATCGTGCGCAGATCCAGCAACGTAAGGAAATCGATTGTCCCGAACTCCCGATCCCAGGCCGGCGCACTGCAGATGCGCGCCCCGATTGCAAGATAGGTCTTCAGCAACTTAGGTACTTTCGCCGATTCCGACGTCGCACCCGGTACTGCCTCTGTCGCTGAATCCACCTCAGGCTCCGCCACATCCGGACAGGCAAAGCCATCCGCGGGCATCGTCCTCAACCCTTCTGCCACGCGATAGTTCTCAAGCTGGCGATACATCTGCCAGCCCTCGCGCGGGTCCACTGTGTTGAGCGAAGAGCATCCAATCAGATAGCGCAACTGCATATCCGTAGCATACTGCGCAATCCCCCGCCAAAGCAGCGTCAGCACCTCGGGAGTGCGATGCTCGCGATCAATCGACGCCCGCCCCAGCTCCAACACCTCGCCCCGCAGAGCCTCGTAGGGAGAGAAGTCGAACTCCTGCTGTGAGTAGTAGCCCAGATTCTGCGCAGCCGTCAGGCCGGACTGCATGCGGTAGGTTCCAACGATCCGCCGGTCTGCCTTGTCTTCGACGATCAGATGTTCACAGAAAAGGTCAAAGTGATCTGTATCGAGCCCCGTTTCGTACGAAGCATCAAGCCCTTTGCCCAACTCAATATTGAATACCTTGAAGCGCAGCCGGCAAACTGCATCCCGATCCGCAACCGACTCGGCCAGCCGCACGCGGTAGCGTCCCACCTCACCGTGGATTTGGGTACGGGATTCTCGAGCAGGCGCCTCTGCCGGGACGGCAAATTCCGGAGTTGTTACTGGCGCGGCGGCAACTCCGCCGTAGCTGCTCCCGGAATACGCCTCTCCAACAGAACCAGAAAGAGAAACATCCCACAGCGGCGATGACGCTACCGCCAAACGGCGAGGAATCTTCAACCCTGTCAGAGCGCTCACGGAGACAATATTGCACAATATTTGCTACAGGAAAGTGAACCCTTTGCGAACGATCTGCGAATTCCTGAATACAGGAGTGTGAATGCTCGCAAAGTAAAAAGTGCCGAATCCATTGAGGATTCAGCCCTTCTTCGCTACTTCTCATCCAATTTATAGCAGGCTCATCCCCCTGCGATCGAAGGAATCACCAGCACTTCATCGCCGTCCTGAAACGCATACTTCTCGTTGCCCAGAAAGCGAATATCTTCCTCGTTCACATAAAAATTGATGAACTTGCGCACCTGTCCATCTTCACCGCGCAGATGCTGACGAAGCGCCGGAAAGCGTCCTTCGAGGTCGGTGACCAGTCCGGGAAGATCGGCAGCCGAGCTCTCGATCTCGCGCACATTGTTGGTGTGCTTTTGGAAAGCATTGGGCAACACAACCTTAACCGACATACGCTACCTCCGCTCCGTGCGTGCTCTCTTCCAGATACGCAGCAAAGTCAGCCATGCGCGGACGAACCGGCTGTGACTGCGCAAACGCATCCTGCAGCACGTCGGTCGTCTTGAGGCCGTTGCCGGTAATGCAGCTCACCGTCAATTCATCTGGCCTGATCCGCCCATGAGCGTACAGCCGCGCAGTAACTGCAGTCGTCACGCCGCCGGCAGTCTCGGTGAAGATGCCTTCCGTCTCCGCCAGCTCTTGGATCGCCGAGACAATCTCCACATCCGAAACATCCTCAGCCCACCCGCCAGAATCGCGAATCGCGCGAATCGCATACGGCCCATCCGCCGGATTCCCAATCGCCAGCGAACGCGCAATCGTGTTTGGCCGCTGCGGCTCGATACCATCCGCGCCGTTCTTCACCGCCGTCGAAATCGGCGAGCATCCCGTCGCCTGAGCGCCAAAGAACTTCACCTGCTTATCCTCAACGAGGCCAAGCGTTACGAGTTCTTTAAAGGCCTTCTTGATCTTCGTGATCAACGAACCACCAGCCATGGGAACAACCACGTTATCTGGCAGCCGCCAGCCCAACTGCTCGGCAATCTCAAAGCCCACTGTCTTCGAACCCTCCGCGTAGTACGGACGCAGGTTCACATTCACAAAGCCCCAGTTGTACTTGTCCGCAATCTGCGAGCAGAGCCGGTTGCAGTGGTCGTAGTTGCCGTCGATGCGAATCAGCGTAGCGCCATAGACCTGTGTATTCAGAATCTTTGCCGGCTCAAGATCCGCCGGAACGAGGATGTATGTCTTGAGCCCCAGACGCGCCGCACCAGCAGCCACCGCATTCGCCAAATTGCCTGTAGACGAGCAACCGACCGTGTCGAATCCAAAGGCCTGCGCATTCGCCAGCGCAACCGCCACAACGCGATCCTTGAAGCTCAGCGTCGGCAGGCAGACAGCGTCATTCTTGATGTAGAGATTGTTCGCGCCAATTCGCTTGCCCAGCCGTGGAGCCTGGAGCAGCGGAGTCAAGCCTGCGGGCGTCGTGGGAATGTAGGAATCGGAGACCGGCAGCAGCGCCCGGTAACGCCACATATTCAGCGGACCTGCGGCAATCGCCTCGCGCGTAAAGCGTCCGCGCGCATAGTCCAGATCAAAATCAACTTCCAGAGGAGAAAAACAGTCTTCGCAGATCGAGAGCGGTTGATTGCCATAGCCCTTGCCGCACTCCCGACATCGCAACTCATAAGCCGTCGTAGTAGTCACAAATCCCTCGCAAACACTCGTTAAGCGAGCGGTAAGGTGCGTCTGTGCGACACCGGCTCAAAACATCTGAGCGAACTTGAGAGGATTCCAGTTGCGAAAAGGCTTCAGCCAAAATAACCAAAGCATTTTCCGAATCTCATGTCCCCCGTTTTACCGGGCGAGAGTTGACACCGTGATCCAGAATTGCTCCGGCCGGTTGTCGTGGCGTCGCAGGGCTCGTCCCTCAACCACTCTGCATGAAATCCAGGCTCGACCCCGTCAGGACCGAACCAGAATATATAACTGTGATATCACAGCTTGCGTTCGGGCGCAAGCTGGGCGACTGTCCGGTAGTGGGTCAGTTTGAAATTTGCAGTAGATGTGAAAGAAGGGGAATGCATGCAAAAGAATATCCGGAAACCGCAACTTCAGGATGCTGTAGTGTCGGTTCAGAAGACAATTTCAGAAATCACCGATGCTGAATACAAAGACGCGTATTGAGGGCGTGTTTAGCTCTCAATACGCCCGCTTATCGAAATCAGCTTAGCGTTGATCCGAAAGCGTTTTAAGTATGGTTTCCCATGTCTCCGCGAAGTTCTTGTTTATAGGTGCCGGATTGGCTTCCTTGCGGAATAGATGTTCTGCATGTGAACCTAGTGCGGAGATGTAGGCGATCATTATCTCCTTGGCATGAATCCTGTCTGTGGGCGTGCTTTGTATCATTGGCGTTTCCTTTCTGGCGCAGAAGGCATAGCGGCATTCTGCGCCCGCCTGATTAGAGTGGGTACAGGGTTAAAAACTCGTTCAGCTTTTACTGAAGAACAAGTTCCGATCCTGACGGTATCGAAATGTCCAACCCAGCAAGCACATCAGGGTTAATTTTTACCGATTGGGAACCCTCAGATCGGTCCTCGATATGTTCGAGAACCGCAGTGAGATTAAGCTCCCTTGTAACTTGCGCGAGACGACTTATGTTCTCCATGAGACCGCTTCCGGAACCAGCCATGTTCTCTACAATCCTTGCAAAACAGGCAAGTCGAACCAATCGATCCGAATCTTTACCAATTGGTTTGGAGTCGGTTTCCCAATGGGAGATGGTGGTATTCTGCATCCCAATCACTTTGGAAAGATCCATGCCAGAGTATCCAGCGACCTTTCTCAGGAAACGAATCTCTTCACCTGAAAGCAGAGTCTTCTTCTGCAAAACCTTCATTGCGATGGAGACATGTAAAACGGCTGGCGATGGAATCTCTGGAACAATCGCGCCACACTCACAGTGGAACACCAGGATGTTCAACAGAATCACGCTACGCAAACCACATTCGTTGTAGGTGTAGTTCTCCCTTCTGCCGTACATTGTCTTACCGCAGTCATAGCACTTTCTCTCAATAAAGTGCCGCTTCGCTACTTTCTTCCCATCCATATTGCCCTCCACATATGCTTGGCCCATATGAGGCGATTAATCCCTCCAGTATCCAGTGATCGGAATGATCAAAGGCGACGTATCGTAGTCCTCAAAATCATCGAGAGCTAAAACGATTTCTAGCTGTCTCCCTTCAACAGGGCCGATGATACGACACTTCCAATTCGAAAACTCCGGACAATGAACTGGAGTTTCTCTGAGCTTCCCAAACTGGATAGCGTTCTCCGCATCCAGAACATCGAACCCCCTTTCAAGCGCTCTCCTCCGAAAGTGCCCGGTTATTTGATAGCGCCCAATCATCCATGCCCGAACAATGATCAAGCGTAAATTCTCTGGAGAGAGCAGCTTCGGTGAGCTGGTGATAGCCTTTCGCCCATCCGGCTCGGGACCCACGTAGAAAAACGTAAGCTTCGTTTCGTCAGGCACCTCTAAAGACTCCCTCCATCGGCGATAGTTGTCCCAAGGACAACACTTGTCCTACGATAGTGCCGATGTTGGACCGGTGTCAAGGACAATTGTTGTCTTAGGGACAAATACTCTCAGGATTTCCAGCGGGCGGCGGCGGCTTTTTTCGCAATCGCTGCGCTTTGCGGGCGAGAGCTTGGCTGCTCTCGCTTTTCCGCCTTTCGCTCCGCCTAGTTTCCCCCAGTGCAACCGCCGCCTGATTCTTGCCTGCGTTAGGGTCTTCCAGCGGTGCGCCGTCCATGCGCTCACCGATGGCCTGTTCAACAACTCTGAAAGCGTTCACTGCGAAATCGCGGTCAGTCCTTGAACGTCTAGGCATGACTCAAGTGTACTGCGATAGTTTTCGGCTGAAAACCCGCCTGAATTTCAAACTGACCCACTATTAGCTGATCACTATAATTCCATCCCAGGGTGTGGTTTCTATGCTTCGGATTGGACTTCATAAAGGCCCGGCTCTCATGAAGGTGCTCGCGCTTGTTGCTGTCTCCTTGATCTCCGGCGTCTTGATCTCCGGCGTCGCATGCGGTCAGGGGCAATCGCCCGCACCTACGAATCCAGTCATTCCAAATGCAGCAGACCCATTCATCACACGCACGGGCAATCAGTATCTGCTGCTCGCGACGCATGAAAACACGATCACGATATGGTCCGGAACATCTCTGGCATCTTTGCCTCAGAACCCCAAAATAGTTTGGAAGCCAAACGATGCGATGAAACAAGTATGGTCGCCTAGGCTGTGGCACATGCAGGGAAGCTGGTGGATTTACTTCACAGCCGAATACCCCGGCGGACAGCATGGGATTTATGTACTGCAGTCGAAGACGGATGATCCGCTGGGAGACTATACGTTTCGCGGGCGACTGGCATTGGGAAAGACGGCCATTGATCCCTCGATACTCAGCATCCGCGGTGTTACGTACCTGATGTATGTCGATGTCGATCCGAAAGGTTGGAACGCGGTGTGGATCACCTCACTGAAAGACCCGATGTCTCCTGTTGGAGATGGACGCCAAATAATCTTTCCCGACATGCCCTGGGAGCGTGGCGCTGAAACGACGCACAACTATCCTGTCGCGGAGGGACCAACCGCTCTGTATCGCGCAGGCAAGACATTCATTGTCTATTCAGGTAGCGACACAGGGACGCATGTGTACTGTCTCGGGCTACTCACGTATCGCGGAACCGGCGACCCAATGCTCGCAGAAAATTGGGAGAAGAGCGGCCCGGTGTTTTCTTACAGCGCTGAGCATGGAGTCTACGGACCCGGCCGCGGGACCTTCACCACATCGCCAGATGGAAAGCAGGACTGGCTTGTCTATCACGCGAAGTCAGTAAAGGAATACACCTATGCTGGCCGCAGCGTCCGCATGCAACCATTCACGTGGACAGCAGACGGCAAGCCAAACTTCGGTGTCCCAGTAGCCGAGGGGCCACTCACACCAACGAAGTAATGCGGTCGCCTTTGCTTCTCTGTCTGTCATTCCCGAAGGTAATCTGTTCGCGCTCACTGTTCACTAATTCGTATACAGCCGCACATAATCCACCTTCAGCTCCGCCGGAAACACCGTAGTCGCATCCGGGCTTCCCGGCCAGTCGCCGCCAACCGCCACGTTCAGAATCATGAATGCGCTGTCTCCCCCATCGAAAGGCCACACTGCCCCAGTGAGTCCATTCAGGCTCGCTGGATTGGAGAACGTTGCATACGGCTGGGTTGGATCATCGATGTAGTACGAGACCGAATTCTTCTGCCAGATCATCCCGTAGGTGTGCCAGCCCGCCGCCGTCTGCCCTGCCGGAAAGTTGTACTTCGTGCCGAGGCCGGTGCCGCCGGTAAAACCGGTCCCGTGGACTGAACCCTCATTCCAATCCGGCGAAATCGCTGCGTTTACGCGTTCCATGATGTCCTGCTCACCGCATGCAGGCCAGTTCACCGTGGCGATGTTGTTGCCCAGCGTCCAGAACGCGGGCCACAATCCCTGCTCTTCCGGTACCCATATTTTCGCCTCCAGCCGGCCATATTGCAGGCTGAACAGCCCCTGCGTCTTCATCCGCGCCGAAGTGTACCCTCCGCTCGCAGTCTTCCGCGCCATAATATGCAGCATGCTGTCGGTGCCAACAAAGGCGTTAGGGTTCGTAGGATCGCACGGCGCGGTGGATGAGTTCCATGCGCAGTAATCCTCCAGCTCATTGTTGCCAAATCCACTGGCGCCCGTGTCGTATCCCCACACAGTAGGATCCGGCTGCTGATTGCTCGTGGTCGCGTTGGTGAACTCGTCACTCCACACCAGCGTTCCGGATGGGATGTTCGGAGTGAACGCCTGGCTGGTCACGGCGCTATCCTTGTCCCCGGACGCGGTCGCGTAGCTCTTCACAGTCACATTTGAGGCCACCAGAAACGGCGCCTGATAAATCGGCGAAGAAGCCGCCGGCGTACTGCCGTCCACCGTGTAGTGGATTGTGGCTCCCGAAGTGGTTGTCGCAAGCGAAACAATCACTGCACCATTCAAAGCAGCCTTGGTGCCCGCCGTAGGTGCCGCCACCTGTGTCTGCGCCGGAGTCACGGGAGCAGACCCGCCTCCGCCACCACACCCGCACATCAAAGCCAACAAAACTAAAGGAAATCCAGCCACAATCACACCCGTCCGCATTCAAATGCCTCGATCCAACTGGTTAAGAATTTCCACCGCTTCAGCCCTTGTAGCATCGGCTGCCGAGAGCAGTCAATCGGCTGCCATCTCTATCCAGCTCAGCGGACAAACGCGCGTGGTCGCCTGCATTCGATCCTCGCAGAAGACTCGCAAATTTTGCGCAATTGGACCTGCAGCGCTATGCCTCTGCCGCCTCAGGAAAATATTGCCGAAAGGCCAGCAGCACCCGCTCGCTCTGTGCCTGCTGCACAGCCGTCTCAATCCGCGCTATCGCCTCAGCCGAGTGATGAACCCTGCTGATCGCCTCCAGAGCTGAAGCCGCTTGTCGCGCATCTTTCTGGATAATGCCAAGCAGGAAGTCCAAGCCCTCCGGAAGCCGGGTCAGCACAATCGCATTGTCGAGCACCGATCCAAACCACGCATCTGCCCCTTTGCGCCGCCGGGCAATCAAGGCTGCCAATGCCGCAGGATCGTGCGTCTCGGCTAAAGCAAACGCAGCCTCCGCCGCAGCCTCTTCTACATCGTCGAGAAAATCTGCCACCAGCGCGATAGACGCATTCCTGTCGTTATCCTGCATTCCGAGTATTGCCGAGAAGCAGGCGCCCAGGACCTCGGCTTCTTCCTTGCGCAACAGCACTCGCAGCTTCAGAAGCAACGCAGCCGCCGGCCCACCGACCACACCGATGGCTTTGGCTGCTTCCATCCGTACAGTCTTGTCATGATCCAGCAAAGGCGCGAGCAGAATATCGAGCAGGCGCTCAGTACTCAATCCCTCACAAATCGTCAACGCATGCGTGCAGGTGGCGCGTAGTGCCCCCGCCGTGTCCGACTGACCGCCCCAGACGGGCTCTTCCTGGGTGTGCCGCAATCCGCGCAGATACAGATCCGCGTCCCGGCATTCCAGCTTAACCAGAGCCTTTACCAACGAGTTCTTGGCCCAGCATTGCGGATCGCTATTGACCGCGTCGATAAAAAATCTGTGGTAGGCGGCACGTACCTCAGGCAAGACCTCAGTCAGCCCATGATCGGCGACGATCCGTGCGGCCTTCGCTACCAGATAGTTGTTTTCGTGTCCGAGGGCTCTGCGAACCCGCTCCATTCCGCTCGCGTCCGGAACGCGGCCGCTCATCGCTTCCAGCAGAGCCAACTCTCGCTCAAACGATCGATTGACAGGCTTGCGCACCCCGGCCCTGCCGATTACTGCCCTCAACGTCGATCTCATTGCCTCCCCTTCCGTACACTGGAACCTCCCGGCTCCAGTTCATCATGCAGAAAGCAACTTGCCTGTGGATGATGCACCAGGATCGCATTCGTACTCTGTTCCGGCTTTAGATGGTTCCCCTCGGTTAGACACACGCCCGACCGACTCCTCGGGCTCCCGGCAATTTGAAAATCTTTGCCGTACTCCTAAGATTCGGACAGACTGGATAACCAAAAGAGTAACGCGAGTCGCGGTACTTTTGGTAAAAAATTCAGTTACGCGTGCAGAATGTGTGCTATGGATGCCCAGAGGGGGCTGGGCCTGTTTATGAGCGCACTCAGCGAGCGATTCGGCGGTCTCTACAGATAGTCCGTGTAAATAGAGATATCGCGTTAAATCACCTGCTTCAAATGATATTTGCATTTCCACGGTCGCCTGATCCCCGATAGTAACGAGGCAAAACCAATTGCATCTTGTTTTCCACATTTCGGGTCCGTCCTTCCCTCTGGACTAACCGAACAGGACGAACCGGGCAAGACGTACTGTGCCCCGGTTTTCGCTTGCTGCAAATTTTGCAACTTCGATCTCTGACGCATGTATCGAATCAGATAGTTCCTCTGGCAGTCCGGCCAAATTTGACCATCCTGAGGGAACAGACACTCCGCATTCAGTAAAGTCGCTATTGGAATCGACACCATCGCTCAAAGCCGTCCCCATTGCATCGAGACTTGTGCAATTGAGTACCAACCGTGTGAAGATTGGGCATGCATCGCACAATCCCGTGGCTGATGGTTATCTTTCGAGCCTCGCTCGCCCCGCTCATGGTTGCCGCGACTCTATGTCTACCAGCGCCCCAGACCTGGCTGGGCTCCATGATCGCAGCGGGATTCCTCTCCGACGTCTACGATGGCGTCCTCGCACGGCGATGGGGCACCGACACTGCCGCCTTGCGCCTCTGCGACTCTGCCGTCGACACCTTCTTCTACCTTGGAGTTCTCGCAGCCGTCATTATCCGCCACCGGCCCGTGCTTCTCGAACGGATCTGGCTGCTGGTCGCCGTCCTCTTGCTCGAAGCACTGCGCCTGGCCTTCGACTGGATAAAATTCCGTCGTATGGCCAGCTATCACTCCTACGCCGCCAAGCTCTGGGGTGTTCTGCTCGCGATTGCCACAATCGCCTTGCTCTGCTTCGATCGCGCCTACTGGCTGCTCACGGTCGCACTGATCTGGGGCATCCTGTGCGACCTCGAAGGTCTCATAATGTCTGCCCTGCTGCCCGTATGGACGCGCGACGTGAAGACCCTAGGCCGAGCCATCGAACTCAGACGGGGGACTCGGTCCTGAAGGTTGCTGATATTTACTTGGCCGTCAGACTCGCCACCGGCACCAGCATATCTTCCTTGCGCATCACCAGGTTGGTAGCGTTCAAGGTAGCCAGCTCAAAGCCATGCCCATGCGTGATCGCATCCGTAGGGCAAGCCTCAACACAGTAGCCGCAGAAGATGCACCGGTTGTAGTCGATGTTATAAGTCTTCGCGTAGCGCTCGCTTGAAGAGATACGAACTTCCTTCGTATTGTCAGCCGCTTCGATAAAAATACAATTCGAGGGACAGGCTGCCGCGCACAAGAAGCACGCGACACACTTCTCCAGCCCGTTCTCGTCGCGTTGCAACTCGTGCGCGCCGCGAAAACGCTGCTCAAACTTCGCTCCACGCAAAGGCCCGGGCCCGTCCGGATAGTTCTCAACCTGCGTCGGCTCCAGCATCTCCCTGAAGGTGATGCTCATGCCCTTGGCGATGCCCGCAATGTTCCCCACAATCGACATGAGGCCAGTATACGATGGATTCCGGGAGGGCTTCCTCATGCGTCTCGGGTTTCGCGCAGGATTTTGGCCGTCGGTTTTCCTGTCGTGCTTCGCAGTCTTCGCAATTTCCATTTCGGATTCGCAGCGAGCCGACGGACAGGTAACCGCACAACCCGCCCCCGAAATGCATGCTGCTCACGCGGCCGCAACCGGCCCGCTCAAGATCACCTACGGCGGTAAGACCGAAGAGTGGACGGCAGCGACGCTCGCCGCCCTGCCCCATGCCACCATCACCGTACATAACGAACACGCGAAGACCGATCAGACTTACTCTGGAGTGCCGCTAACCACTCTGCTCACTCGGCTGGGCGTTCCCGACAAGCCTCGTGGCAAGGATTTCCGCCTCTACGTCGTCGCCGAAGGTTCCGATGGCTACCAGGTTGTCTACTCGATCGGTGAAGTCACGCCCGACGTCCACGACGGCACCACGCTCGTCGCCGACTCAATGGATGGCAAGCCGCTCGGCGACAACGGAATCTTCCAACTCGTCACCACCGGCGAAAAACGACCTGCCCGCTGGGTGCGCAATCTCGTAGCGATCCGCGTTCTGACCGCTCAATAATCGGCTTTACTTCTTCGGCGGCGCAGGCTGCGGAGCTCCCGGCGTCGACCGCCCTCGATTGTTAGCCGGTGGAGTGGTCGTCGGCCTGCGCGTTGGCTTTCCTTTGGCTGTGCCCAGGAAATCCTCGCAAAGCTCCGAGTCCTGCCCGCGCGCCAGCACCGCCGTCGCAGGATCTGCCGCAGCAGTAGTACTCTGCCCCGCATTCAACCGGCACAACTTATCTTTCATTGCGTCAGCAGGCTTCCCGCTCAAAGCCTGCGTCTGTTCCAGACCGCTCGCCCCATCTACGCTGTACTGGAAAACAAAATCCTCTGCCGGCTTGGTTTTGCCATAGTCATAGTGGCTCCAGGTTCCAAGAACGTTGTGCCCTGTCAGATCGGTCAGCAAGCCATAAACCTGTGCCCGGGTTACACCATCTACCGTTCCGCCAGTCCACAACGCTGCCGTCTGGTTCCCGCGCACCCATCGAGCGCGCCAGGCATGCTCCTTGAAGTTGTAATACAGCGTCGTGAAAAACGTCGAAGGCGCATCGCAACCCAGGCAATCGTCATACACGAGTCCCATCTCCGGCGCCTGCAAACCCGTAGCGCCAAAGCTGGTAAAGTTCAGCAGCCGTGGATTCACACCACGCACCAACGGTTGCGCTTCATGCTGCGCGAGTGACACATTCCACACCGTGTATACATCGGCCGCCGGCATAGCCTGCGGTGACTTGCGGTCCGAAGTTACCACCACCGCGGCGTCCCACTGCACCCCGATCTCGCGAATCGCTGTCCACTTCTCCGCTTTCAGCGTCTGCGTTACCCAGGCCACCGTCGGCGCATCCGTTGCATCTCGAAAATCAATCCAGCGAAACGCATCAAGAGGCACCTGAGCCTGACTCACACCTATTCCATATCCCGGCAGGCTAAGTGCCACCACTAACAAACCGTATCTTCTAAATCCGAGTTGGAGAGCCTCCGTCCTTCCAAGCCCTCTTGCCGGTCGAATCACGCTTCGGGAGAGTGGGGAGAAACGAAACAATCGCATAGAGATAGTATGACCGGCCTGTCCAAAACTCTCCACCACCTAGAATCCAATTGACAACTCCTGCAATCATCCAATATTTTCCCCCTAAGATGATTAGGGAAGAAAACACCGACTCCGGCGAACTTATCCAGGGAACCCTGGAAATGCTGATCCTCAAAGCCCTGTGGCGTGGCCCTTTGCATGGGTATGCCGTAGCCGAGTGGATACACCAAACCTCACAGCAGCTGCTCAAGGTTGAAGAAGGCGCGCTCTATCCCGCCCTTCATCGGCTTGAACTTCGCGGCCTGCTCGAAGCGCAATGGGGCGCATCCGAAAACAATCGCCGCGCCAAGTTCTACCAGCTCACCGCTGAAGGCAAGAAGCGCCTCAACGCGGAATCACAGCGATGGGCACGCCTTTCAGCAGCCGTCGCCTTCGTCATGCAAGCTTCATAAGCATCGTCCATCGAGGATTTCTCATGTCCACCTTTTTTCATGAATGCATGGGCCGATTGAAATCGCTTTTCCACAAAAAACGGATGGATCGCGAAATGGCCGAAGAACTGGAGTTTCATCAAACGCTGTTGCGCGAAAAGCTCATTCGCGAAGGCGTGCCGCAGTCACAGGTCAACGCGACTGTTCGCCGCACCTTTGGCAATCAGGCCCGCTGGCACGAACGCCTGCGTGAACTCTGGCAATTCCGCACGATTGAAAACCTCTTTCGCGACGTAAACTTCTCCGTGCGATTGCTGCGAAAATCCCCGGGCTTCACCACCGTTGCCCTGCTGACGCTCATCCTCGGTGTTGGAGCAAACACAGCAGTCTTTTCGCTCATCAATGGCCTTCTACTGCGCCCGCTTCCAGTGCCCGCTAGCGATCAACTCGTCGTGCTTGGCATGGATCGAGGGCGTCCACAAACTAACTACAGCTTTCCCGCCCCGTTCTTCCGCGCCCTTGAGTCCCGCCACGATATCTTCGCCAATGCATTGGCCTTCTCCGGACATGAAAAGATGATGGTGAAGGGTAAGTCAGCGAATGAAAAAGTTGCAGGAATGATGGTTAGCGGAGACTACTTCGAGGCCCTGCAAACGCCTCCCCTCCTTGGCCGCTACCTCACCCGCGAAGATGATCGTCCAGAGGGTAGCCCTGCAGGCTTGGCCGTCGTCATCAGCGAGCATTTCTGGCAAACTCGGTTCAATCGTGACACAAGCGTAATTGGCAGCAAGCTCCAAATCGCCAATACCCCTTTCACTGTTGTCGGAGTCATGCCTAAGCGATTTATAGGAGCAGACCCGACGCAACGGCCCGAGGTTTTTGTACCCCTCTCTGAAGAGCCTGTCATCGACGCTCCACAAGACCTGACGTCGGCTGGTCACCATGCCTGGTGGCTCACGGTCATGGCCCGGCGTCAGCCCGGTGTATCGCTGGAGCAGGTGAATGCGGTACTCAAAACGATCTCAGTGCCCATCCTTCATGACACAGTGCCGGACGCGGGCTGGATCGCCGATGCCGAGAAACACCATTTCCAATTTGTCGCCGTGCCGGGTGCAAAAGGATTCACTTACATTCGTTTCTTCTTCTCTAAGCCCCTGACAGCTCTAATGGCCATGTGCGGCGGCATCCTGCTATTGGCCTGCCTCAACCTGGCCAGTCTGCTGATGGCCCGCGGCGCAGCACGTGAACGCGAGCTGGCAACACGCCTGGCAATGGGAGCAACCCGCCGCCGTCTGGTTCAGCAATTGCTCGTTGAGAGCATGCTGATTGCAATCATAGGAACAGCAATCGGCATGATCTTTGCTCCTGTAGTCAGCCACGGCCTCGCGAGCATGCTCATGAGTGGGCACGGGCGCGAGTTTTATCTCGATACGTCGCTCGACCTGCGAGTCCTGGGATTTGCAGCGCTGGCTGCATGCACAGCTGCCGTGCTGATCGGACTCGTGCCTGCATTGCAAGCCACCTCTGGCAACCTCAACGATCACATCAAGGACGGTCAGCATGCGACCCAATCTCGCGAACGACGGCGCATCCTGCCCCGTGTGATGCTGGCCTCGGAGGTTGCTCTGGCACTGCTGCTGGTCGTTAGTTCCGGACTGCTCGCTTCAAGCCTGTTTCGTCTCTATGGAGCGGCAATCGGTTTTAATCCAAAAGGCCTCGTGAACATTGACCTGGCCATGGACAAGCAACCCCTCGATAGCGACCCGCTCACGCGCTTGTATCGACAGTTCGCAGAAGCTATAAGCCATCAACCCGGAGTTACCAGCGTCAGTTACGAGAGAATGACTCCACTAACTGATAGCACGTGGGATCAGGATTTATCTCTGCCTGGCAGCACCACGTCTCACGACATCCATATGAACGCGGTAGCTCCCGACTATTTCCGCACCATGAACATCCCCTTATATGAAGGCCGTGACTTCCGTTGGAACGACAACGCATCGAGTGGATTGAAGATCATACTGAATCAAACGGCCGCCAGGCTTTACTTCCCCGAACATGGCGCGATCGGCCGTCATATTCTGCGCGATCAAAAGAGGCCAGACTTTGAAGTCATCGGAGTTGTGGGCGATGCAAAGTATGAGGACCTGCGTTCACCGGCTCCGCCCACAGCTTACTTCCCAATCACTCAGATAGAAGACAAGAAGCCTTCGTATTCAGCCGTTGTTCGCCTCAACGGACCGACAGCTCCTCTGGCCAACGCCGCTCGCTCACTCGCCATACAGATGGCCCCGGAGATTCCCGCGCCGCTGCTCTTCACCATGGACAGCGTGCTCGATGAATCAATTAGCTCAGAGCGCGTAATGGCATATCTTTCGCTCTTCTTCGCGGGCTGCGCGCTGTTGGTCATGGGCATTGGACTTTATGGCACACTTGCCTACTCGACCGCGCGGCGCACGAGCGAAATCGGCATCCGTATGGCCCTTGGAGCGCAACGCGCAAGAGTCATTGGGCTGGTCTTCCGCGAAAACGCCGGAGTCGCCATCGCCGGCTCCGTTGCGGGATTGATCGCAGCCCTCCTCACATCGCGGGTGCTGGCCAGCTTCCTGTATGAAACGTCGCCACACGATCCATGGATCATGATTTGCGCCGTGGCTTCGCTCGTCACCATCGCCGCGGCGGCATCGCTCATGCCCGCAATACGCGCCTCTCAAATCGAACCTATCAAAGCCATCCGCTGCGAATAGCAAGCGCCTCGAGGAGATTTCGCATGACATCTCACCTGCATCCATTTCTGTTGCGCCTGAAGTCTCTGTTTCGCAAACGGCACGCCAACCGCGAGATTGCCGAAGAGCTTGAGTTTCATCAGGAATTGCTCCGTGACAAACTACGTCGCCAGGGCGTTCCAGAGCAGCGTGTCAATGCAGAGATGCGCCGCACCTTTGGCAATGCCAATCGTTGGCATGAACGCCTCCGCGAATTGTGGCAATTCCAATGGCTAGAAAACTTCCTGCGGGACCTGAGCTTCTCCGCGCGCATGCTGCGCAAATCGCCCGGCTTCACTGCCGTCGCACTGCTTACCCTCGCTCTCGGAGTCGGCGCAAACACTGCTGTCTTCTCTCTCATCAATGGCCTGCTGCTGCGCTCGCTTCCTATACCCAATGCCGGCCAGTTGGCAGTGTTGCGGATCGAGGAAGGTGGTCCCAATCCTGAGTACTCATTCTGCACGCCTTTTTTTCGAAGCCTTGAAAGCAGGCACGAAGTTTTTGCGAATGTCGCCGCCTATAACGACGACACGCTGCAGGTGCAGGGTAAGTCCGGTAATGAGAATGTTCGTGGCGCTCTTGTCAGTGGTCAATATTTCGCAACGCTTCAGACACAGCCAATCCTGGGCCGTTATCTCACCCCGGAAGATGACCAGCAAGGAGGCAATCCTGCAGGCTCCGGAGTAGTGATCAGCGAGACGTTCTGGCAAACTTGGTTCAATCGCGCGACCGACGTCGTCGGCCGCAAACTTATCATCGCCAACACGCCGTTTACCGTTGTAGGAGTTATGCCCCGGAGCTTCATTGGCGCAGATCCGACGCAACGCCCGGAGATTTTCGCTCCACTTTCTTCCGATCCCATCCTCGATGCTCCAAGAGATCACATCAACGCTGGATTTCATGCGTGGTGGCTTACCGTTATTGCCCGCATGCAACCCGGCGTCACCCTCACCCAGGCCAATGCAACTTTGCTGGCGATCTCCGGCCCAATCCTGCACGGATCGGAGGCTGACCCCAGCTACATCGCCGACGGAGACAAGAATCATTTTCACTTTGCAGCCGAGCCGGGGTCAGGCGGATACACCTACGCTCGTACTCTTTTTCGCCAGCCGCTTGTGGTCATGTTTTGCATGTGCGGAGGCATTCTTTTGCTCGCCTGCCTCAATCTCGCAAGTCTGTTGATGGCGCGCGGCGCAGCACGAGAGCGTGAATTGGCGACGCGCCTTGCCATGGGTGCAACTCGTGCACGCCTCGTGCATCAGCTGCTCGTCGAGAGCCTGCTTATCGCGACTATAGGAACAGCATTGGGCCTCGCCCTCGCGCCCATTGTCAGTCACTCACTCGGTGCAATGCTGATGGGCGGCAGCATGGCCCAGAGCGCGCAACTCGACACTTCGCTCGATGCGCCAGTCTTCCTGTTTGCCACAGTGATCGCAATAGTTGCAACGCTCCTGATCGGCCTCGTCCCTGCAATGCAGGCAACCAGCGGCGACCTCAACGAACACATCAAAGAGGGCCAGCACGCCAGCAAAGCTCACCAGAGGCGAAAGCTTCTCCCTCGAATGCTCATGGCGTTCGAAGTGGCGTTGGCGTTGGTTCTTGTAGCCGGCGCAGGATTGCTCGCGACCAGCCTTGTCAAGCTCTACAAATCAGGCGCCGGCTTCGACCCAAAGGGTCTGGTCAACATCTCCTTCAGCATGGATAAGCAACAACTTGAAGGCGATCAGCTCATGCAAACCTATCAGCAGATCGACGAAGACCTCAGCCGCCAGCCCGGCGTCAAAAGCGTCAGCTTCGAATTCATCGTGCCGCTGTCCCACCGCGGCTGGAACGGGCGATATTCAGCACCCGGTGGCAAGCCCCAAATCATGTGGATGAACGCCGTCGGGCCGAAATACTTCGACACCATGCGTATTCCTCTGCTGTTCGGACGCGAGTTCACATGGAGCGATACGAAAGCTTCGGGATTGAAAATCATCCTCAACCAATCCGCAGCAAGGCTCCTATTCCCCGATCGCAGCGCTATTGGCCAGCAGGTAATAAATCCGCGCGAGAAGATATCTTTCGAAGTCGTCGCCGTCGTTGGCGACACAAAGTATCGCGACATGCGCACACCTGCCTCGGCGATAGGCTACGTCCCGATGCAACAGGACGAGCAGCCCAAGCCATCTCTGAGCGCAGTCGTGCGTCTCAATGGCTCTCAGGCTCCGCTCGCCGGTGCCGCCCGCTCCATCGCCGCGCGCCTCGCGCCAACGATTCCCGCCCCCATCATGACGACTGCAGACGAAGTCATGAACAAGGCCCTGGGCACCGAACGCATGATGGCTCTGCTCGCAGTATTCTTCGCCGGATGCGCTCTCCTCGTCACCGCCATTGGTCTCTACGGAACGCTCGCCTACGCGACAGCCCGTCGCACCAGCGAAATCGGAATCCGTATGGCGTTAGGAGCACAGCGCGCTGGAGTAATCGCCATGATCTTCCGCGAAAACGCGACAGTCGCCATCCTCGGCTCGGCGGCCGGACTCGTCGTCGCAATTCTCACCTCACGAGCCTTGGCCAGCTTCCTCTATGAAACTTCGCCTCGCGATCCCTGGATTCTCATCGGCTCAGTCATCGCGCTCGCTGCAATCGCCAGCCTCGCATCGCTTCTCCCCGCGCTGCGGGCTGCCCGCATCGAACCCATCACCGCAATCCGTTATGAATAGCCCGTTGCTAAGTCTTTCTTAGTGGGCGGACGCGGAAACCTGGCACGGTCCATAGTCTTTGCCCAGCTTCTCGACGATGAATTGCCGGCTTCCATCGGGGGCCTTCTTCTTTCTCTTGCCCACTACGCGGACACGGTCGCCGGCATGTACCCCAGCCGTATCTCCAATCAGTGTCCAGACCTGTGGATCGTCCTTTTGCGTAAGCAGGAGCGACCCCGGCTCACCCGTGACACATCCTTTGATCGAATGGTCATGGTGTACTGCATAGTAAATACCAAATCCAATGGCGATGCCGACGGCCCCAATAGCCACTCCAACGCCGATTGCAGCATCTTCTATGCGGTCTGCCTTCGCGGGTGCAGGACTCCCAAGCAGAATTCCATACATTAGAAGAATTACGACACTAAACCTGACGAGACTATTCATAATGTCCCCACCTGAAAAATGACTAAGTTTTAACTTGGGGTTCACACTGACAGTCGAATAGATAGAAGTCAAGCAAATACTGGGTTTCCTGCATCCCTCCAACGACCCTCTGCCTCTTTAGTCGCAGGTAGACACGTCTCACAAGGTTGACAAATTGGTAAACCATGTTACTCTTAAATTGCGCTCAGTTGTTTGGTTGTGAGCCGTTCTCGCTCTCCGGCAGATACTAAGATTCGGAGAACTTGGTCCCGAACCCTCCTGGAAAAGGAATAGGCTGTTCGCCGGGCCATAAAAGCAAGACTGCCCCGCAAGTTTTATTCATCCAAGCCCCTACAGCGTAGCCGCTCTGTTATTCACCCGACATACTTGGGTTGAGCGGACAGCAGATTGCCTGAATCGGCAATCAGAGGCAGCGTGCGGCAGGGCCGGGTTGAGCGTCTTACTTCCACTCAACCATTGGGTTATTTATCTCCCTTCGGTACTCCACTACGCATTGATATTTGTTTCTCTTCTGGCGCTTGAAGCCGCCGCAGAGAATAGCTCAAGGCCCCCAGCCAAGCTGTGCGTGGCCACATACAAGGACTAAGTGACTCAATTTTCAGATTTTCAGATTTCCGACGCGCTCAAGAAGCGCATCGCTGCACTCAATTTCATTACCCCGACTCCCGTGCAAGCTGGTGCCGTACCGCCCGCGCTTGAAGGCAAAGACGTACTTGCCACCGCTCAGACCGGCACCGGCAAGACTCTTAGCTTCATTCTTCCCATTTTGGAAAAGCTAGCCAAGACCGAATCTCGTTCCGCCACGGCACTTATCCTGCTGCCTACCCGCGAGCTAGCAATGCAGGTGGAAACACACTTCCGCAACCTCAACACCAACCCGGCCAATGCGGTCGCTCTCGTCGTCGGAGGCATGGCCGAGGGTCCTCAGCTGCAACAAATCCGCCGCGGAGCGCGCCTAATCGTCGCTACGCCCGGACGTCTCGAGGACTATCTCAATCGCAAACTCGTCAAGCTCGATCAGGTCCAGATCTTAGTTCTCGACGAAGTCGACCGCATGTTGGATATGGGATTCAAGCCAGCTATTCGTCGCATCGCAGGCATGTTACCCCAGAGCCGCCAGACGCTTTGTTACTCCGCCACACTCGACGCTCAGATACGCGAAGTAGTTCGTGAATATCTGAAAGATCCTGTACGCATTGAAATAGGTTCCGTACTGAAACCTTCTGAAAATGTCGAGTTACAGACATTTGAAGTTGAGCAGGATAAGAAGCACGAGCTTCTCGAGCACTTACTCGAATCCGGCGACGGTAGTTTCCTGGTCTTTGTTCGCACTAAGCATGGTGCAGATCGCGTAGCCAGCCGCCTCGTTCGCTCAGGTCACTCCGCAACGCAGATTCACGGTGACCGCTCGCAGGCACAGCGTAATCAGGCCCTCAAAAGCTTCTCTGAAGGCCGTCATCGTATCCTCGTTGCTACCGATGTAGCGGCGCGCGGAATCGATGTTAAGCATGTTGCACACGTAGTTAATTACGATATCCCAAAGGTTGCCGAGGACTTTGTTCACCGTATCGGCCGCACTGGCCGCGCCTCCAGCAAAGGTATCGCTTCTACCTTCGCCTCCGCCGCAGAGCGTAGCGATTTAAGAAAAATCGAGCGTTCTCTGTCAATTTCTATGAAACGATTTAGAGTAACAGCGCCACAAAGCGCGTAGACTGTTTGTACCCGCGAGGTCTACGGGTTTTCACAAACTGAAAAAGGGGAACACAATGGCTGGAGATCTGCAACTAACCTGTAGCGACTGCGGGCGAGAATTTACTTTCACTGCTGCCGACCAAACGTTCTTTCAGGAACGGGGATATTCGACGCCGAAGCGCTGCAAGCCTTGCAGGCAGGCCAAGAAAGCTGACCAGGCCGGCGGTGGCGGCTTCGGCGGCGGCGGTAGCACTTACGGCGGGGGCGGAGGCGGTTATAGCTCCCGCGCCACGACAGGCACAGCAGTAGTCTGCTCAGGCTGCGGCCAGCAGACTACTGTTCCCTTCGAACCGAGAGGCGATCGTCCGGTCTTCTGCCGCGATTGCTTCCAGGCGCAAAAGGGCGGCGCAGGCGGTGGCGGCGGACGCGGACGTGGCGGCAATGACCGCGGCGGTGGCGGCGGACGCGGTGGACGCTACTAACTTTTAACCCAACTCTCTTATAGAAAAGAGAAGGCTGACCTGAAATTCAGGTCAGCCTTTTTTCCTGGTGATAACTTCCAGACTGAGCTGTATTGGTTAACGAATAGAAATATTCAAAAAGCGCTGCCAGTAACTCGCAATGTTGCGCGACTCTTATGGTGTCAAACGACCGGAAATATCTCCGGTTCATATGTCTTGCCGTAGTAGTACACTTCCTCCGCAGTCAAGAAAGACAACTTATAACCCTGCGGAGCAAAGAACACGATGTTATCTCCGCGCTCTTCATCCGATCGCTCTGAAGCGCGAACCGTCTGATAGACCAGCCCATTCAAGTAACTACACTGCGCGATCGCCAGGCCAATTCCGCGGGCCACTGAGCAGTCGAGCGGATCTATCATTTCGTCCCAGGTACCCGTTCCGAGTTCTCGCAGAAATCGCAGAGCTCTCGGGTTATGAGGGGAAAGCTCTGCGACAGTAATCATCTGTGTCAGCCGAATCTTCAACACGCACCTTCCGCTAAGTGCCCATGGAGCTACCTTGCGGTTGTAATGAACCGATTCGTTGACCAGTGCTTCTTGTTGGAGCGCGCAGTATAGGCCGCCAGACGCCGGAACACCCAGGGCCGGGCCGCTGAACCGATTGTTACCCTCTCGAATTCCATCCGAGGGAGCAAGGGCCCGATCAGTTAGTGCCGCTGATAATGCCTTGCCCGGCAGCGGTTTTGACAGTGGAGTATATCGGCTGTTGGGATCGACAGAGCGATAAAAGGTCTGTCCCTGCCTTAGCAACATCGTCGGCAGATCATTCAACTCTATTTTTCTCTTTGTGGCAGCGTAAGCTCTGGTTAAAGCCTCATTCCGCTTGACCTGTGGCATGATGTCGACCTCGCGCAAAATTCTGTTTGAACGTTGCGCTCGATCTTAATCGAAACCTGGGACACTGAAATACACAATTTTGAAAACTGTCCCGAGATCGCTTAATGCAGGCAGTTACACGTCAGAAACAAACGCTTACTTACCCTTGTATTCCTTGAACAGCTCCGGAAACTCCTCTTTCAACGCGTCGATCTTTGGCTTGTCGCAAACCAATATATAAGGATTGTTCGGGTTATAAAGCGCATAGTCCTGATGATAAGACTCGGCATCATAGAAACCCTTCAGCGGAACGACCTGTGTAACAATCGGCTTCGGAAATACCTTCGCCGCATCGAGCTGCGCGATGTAAGCCTTACTTATCCGCTGCTGTTCATCATTGGTATAGAAGATTGCCGATCGATATGATGTACCTACATCCGGGCCCTGTCGATTGAGCTGCGTCGGATCATGCACCACGGAAAAGAAAATCTGTAGCAGCCGTCCATAAGTAATCTTCGAAGGATCGTATACCACCTTCACCGATTCAGCATGTCCGGTGGTTTCGGTCGTCACCTGATCATAAGTCGCAGTCGCAGCCGACCCGCCGGCATATCCTGCAGTGGTATCCAGCACCCCCTTCACCCGTTCAAACACCGATTGGGTACCCCAGAAACATCCGCCGGCAAAGACCGCGGTCTGCTTCCCGGGCTTTTGTGCAAGCTGAGCATCGTTCAATGGCGCAGGCGCTGGAGTTCTCGAGGCCGCGTGGCAGCCAACACACACAGCACATACCATCAAAGCCATCATGAACGTATTACGGATGACACGCATACAACTCTCCTGAAGTACCCGATCCAAACCTTCATTTATAGGATGAATCTATGCCGTGAAGGTTACACGCCTTTCAGCTATTGACATCCTGCCACTTTCGATGGAGCGGAAATCCGGCTCAAGCTCTCTGATACCATAAGGACGATTGCTGCCACCGTCTCGCATCCGTCGCGAAACGCCGTAGCACACCAGAAGGAGAACTCTTATGCCTCTAGTTTCCATGCGCCAGCTACTCGACGAGGCCGCCAAAGGCGGATACGGCGTCGGCGCCTTCAACGTAAACAACATGGAGCAGATCCAGGCCATCATGGAAGCGGCCCGTGCGACCAAGTCGCCCGTCATTATTCAGGCCAGCCGCGGCGCCCGGCAGTATTCGCAGGACAAATTCCTCTACCACCTCATGTTGGCGGCTGCCGAACTCTATCCCGAAATTCCCGTAGCCATGCATCAGGATCACGGCAACAGCTTCGAGACCTGCAAGAGCGCCATCGAACTCGGCTTCACCTCTGTCATGATGGACGGCTCGCTCAAAGCTGACGGCAAGACCCCTACAGAATTTGAAGAGAACGTCGAAGTCACCCGCCGGGTCGTTGAATTTGCTCACGAGCGCGGCGTTACCGTCGAAGGCGAAATCGGTGTCCTCGGCGGCATCGAAGACGGCCACGGCGCAGGCGGCTCCGGCCTCGAACACGTCACCGACCCCGACCAGGCAGTCGAATTTGCCGAGCGCACGGGCGTCGATGCCCTGGCCATCGCCATCGGCACCAGCCACGGCGCGTACAAGTTTTCAAAGAAGCCAGATGGCAAAGTGCTCAAGATGGATCTGCTCATCGAGATTCACAACCGCCTGCCGCGCACCCATCTCGTCATGCACGGCAGCTCGTCCGTACCCAAGAGCTTGCAGGACGTCATCAATCAATATGGCGGCCATCTTAAGGAAACCTGGGGAGTACCCGTCGAAGAAATTCAGCTCGGTATCAAGAACGGCGTTCGCAAGATCAACGTCGATACCGACAGCCGTCTGGCCATCACCGGAGCCATCCGCAAGGTCTTCTTCGAGACGCCTGAAAAGTTTGACCCACGCGACTACCTCAAACCCGCACGCGAAGCCATGCAGAAAGTTGTCTCCGAACGCATGACCGAGTTCGGCCAGGCCGGCCACGCAGGCGACTACGCTCCCAAGACCATCGCAGAAATCAAGGAAGGCTACGCCAACGGCACCCTCGACACGCGTCCTTCAATGGTCGGCGCGCACTAACACCAGCTGCTCTAATTAGCAAAAGGCCACTCGCTTCAGCGAGGTGGCCTTTTCTCTTTTCGCACGCCACAGGTATTTCGATAGCAGTTCGAATTTTTCTTTTTCTCTCCTAATCGGTTTTTGATACTCTTGCGCGTACATGAAACCCAAATTTCGATTCCTTCTTTCTGCCTTGGTGGCAGTGTCTCTCCATGGATCACTCGCTGCGCAGACCTTCACCCCCCAATCGTTCAAGTTTAAAGGTGCCGATGAGTATTCCAACGCGGAGTTAATCGCGGCTGCAAACTTGACTAAGGGCGCAAGCCTGACTCAGGCCCAGATGAGCGATCATGCCAAACTCCTGATGGACACAGGTCTTTTCACGAATATCTCCTTCACCTTCAATGGAGCGGACCTGACTTTTGAAATCACTCCCTCTCCGGATCTTCTCCCTGTTCGTCTTGAAAACTTTCCCATGGATAAGGACAAGATGTTAGATGACCAGATTCATGCGCACTTACCTCTTTACCACGGCAAAGTGCCCGTCCAGGGCGGCCTGATGGATGATGTGCAGAAAGAACTTGAATCCCAGCTGGCAGCAAGAGGCATCCAGGCTACTGTCACCGCTATGCCATACAACGACCTGATCTTGAACAAAGTAACAGCCATAAACTTCTCTATAACTAGTCCGCCAGTTACCGTCGGCGAAATCAGTTTGAGTGGTGCCTCTCCTGAACAAGCTGCAAATACCCAGTCGAACGCTGCAATATTCGTCGGCTCGCCTTATAGCAAAGCGGGTAGCGCCAACGAGCTCGAAATTCGAGTTGTTCTCTTTTACACCGAGCAGGGATATCTGGAGGCTACCGCGCACGCCACCGCTCAAACCGCCACGATCGATCCACAAGGGGTGCATATTCCCTTCGCCCTCATCGTCAGCGAAGGTCCCAGGTACCGCCTCACCGGGATCAAGCTCGCACCTGATATGGCCGTCACACAGGAAACGTTTGACAAGCAGGCCCGGCTACGAGCTGGAGACGTTGTCGCACCGGCCAAGTTACGTGAAGAATGGCATTTTATCGAGCGCCAGTATCACAATCACGGCTTGATGAAAGCGGCCATATCTCCCGTACCAGCCTTCGACCACACAAACGGCACAGTTTCCTATCTGGTCACCGCGGTGCCGGGCCCGGTGTATACGATGGGTACGCTAAGGGTCGAAAATGTCGCAGACGACCTGCGTGCGGCGATTATCTCCACGTGGCCCATACCAGCCGGATCAACCTTCAATGAAAGCGCGATTACGGCGATGACCGCGACACAGGGCGTTCACCCCATCCTGGAACGTGTGTTCGCGGCCACAACCTTGCGTTACAGGCTATCCCTGCATGACGATGTACACACAGTAGACGTTATCCTCCGGCTCGAAAAGAGACACCCATGATCCTGATAGCCCAATCCGGCCTGCTCCAGTCCTTTCATGACGCATCCACTCACATGTGGCCACTGCCGGTGCCACTGCTTGAAAAAATACTTCGTCCGATCATTGTTTATCTGGCGCTGATCGCGCTCCTGCGCGTTTTCGGCAAACGCGAACTGGCCCAGCTCAACCCCTTCGATCTCGTAGTGTTGCTGTCTCTGTCCAACACCGTTCAGAACGCAATCATTGGCGACGATAACTCCGTCTCGGGCGGCATCATCGGAGCCCTTTCCTTGCTGGCTGTCAACTGGATCGTCGCTCGAATTCTGTATCGTTCGCACAAGCTCACACGCTTAGTAGAGGGCCGGTCCACGGTCCTCATCAGTGAGGGCAAGCTCAACATTAAGGCCATGGAGCATGAATCGCTCACCGCCGAGGAACTCACCTCAGTCATCCACAAACAGGGATTCACCCATCTCGACCAGGTCCATCGTTGCGAGCTTGAACCGAACGGCACCTTTTATGTCGAAGCCGAAGATCCTTCACCCGACGCGCGTCGTCACCAAGAACTCATGAGCCGACATGATCAGCTGCAAGCCAGCCTCGACGCCCTTCAGCGGGAGATGGCCATGTTACGAGGTGGCACCACTGCGGGGTGACACTTCGGCAGGCTCGTTTTACAACAGGTCTCCGCTGCATCTCGGCAGCGCTTGAACGGCAGCAGCATAGTCTTCAAGGAGAGATCAACCTGCGCCAAGCGCGTCTCGAACCATTGCCACAGTACGATCTTTGCACGCCTGCCAGTTCAACTCTGCGGCTCGCTCAAGCGCAGAATCACTCATCTGCTTCAGCAGCGCGCGATCCTGGTATAACTCCAGCAGCCGTTGAGTAATAGCCTCGGGATCGCGAATCGAAACTATAAAGCCATCGACTCCATTGCGCAAAATATCAGTCCCACCCGAGTTAGGCGTAGTAATCACGGGAAGGCCCTGAGAAATAGCTTCACCTATAACAAGCGCCAGCCCCTCAAACAGCGACGGAAAAACAAAAACATCGTGCCGCCGCATCTCACCGAGAATCTCAGCGTGCGGCAGCGAAGATACCCATCGATGCTGCTGGCAATAGGAATCGAGCACAGCCGATTGACCCACCTTGCGGCCGATGACAGTTAGCGTTACCGCCTTCCCTGCTTTCTCTATCGCATCAAATAGATAAGCAATTCCCTTTCGCTGCGTTAGCGCCCCCACGTACAAAACACGCAGCGGCTTATCAGGATCGGTGATTTCGCGGGCCACTGAAACATTCGAAGGAGCGCCAAACGGATTGACGATGATCTTTTTCGTGCCCGGATACATCTCCAACGTGCTCTTGACGAACGTGCTCGGCACAATCACCGTATCCGCAAGGTCAAGCTCCTGATCTTTCAACGCGCACTTCGCATCGCTGTCTGCAAGCGCGTTGAGGGTTCCCTTCCACACCGGCTGTAACTCCGCTTCTTCGATCGAGATTCGTCTGTTAGCTAGCCAGTAACCGATCGGCAGGTCATAGAAGCGGTGCAGCCCTAACTCGCCTGCCTTGCGAAACTGATACAGCGCGCCATCCTCATACGCATACACAGCCCGCGCATTGGGATATCTACGCAAACTCCGCGCCACATAGCGATCCAGATCGCGATACACCCCGCCGATCGAAAACGGGTGGGTTGGGTTTGCAATCAAGTGCTTCTTTCCTGCACGAACCATCAAATTGCGCAGTAACTCACGTGAAGGACGTGTCCGCACCAAGTCAGGTCGCAGTTGTATCTTTGCACGACGCTCTAACATCGACCTCAGCGCTGCCGGGACAAATCTGGCTATTCGGCTATCAGGCCGCCATACGATGCAGGTATAAAACATTTCTAATAACTCCTGCTCGTTAAGCGCGCTCACCACCGCCGAGACATTCACATTGCCCGTGGGATGGCTGACTATCACCTTGCCTGCACTCAATCGGCTTACTCCCACTCAATCGTGCCCGGTGGCTTCGAAGTGATGTCGTAGACCACTCGATTGATCCCGCGTACCTCATTCACAATACGGCTCGAGATGCGCTTCAGCACCTCATAAGGCAACGGCACCCAATCCGCGGTCATACCATCCTCTGAATGCACCGCGCGTATCGCGCATGTATTCGCATAAGTCCTCTGGTCGCCCATCACGCCAACGCTACGCACCGGCAGCAACACTGCGAAACTTTGCCAGACACGCGAGTAGAGTCCAGCGGCCTTGATCTCACGGACAACAATATCGTCGGCCTCTTGCAAGATCGCAACCCGCTCCGCAGTAACCTCGCCAAGAATGCGAACAGCCAGTCCGGGCCCTGGGAACGGCTGCCGTCCGAGAATATCTTCCGGCATACCCAGGTCGCGCCCAATCCGCCGCACCTCGTCCTTGAACAGATCACGCAGCGGCTCGATCAGTTTCATCTTCATGTGTTCCGGCAGACCACCAACATTGTGATGGCTCTTGATCGTCTGCGAAGGCCCGCGCACACTCGACGATTCAATCACATCTGGATACAGCGTTCCTTGCACCAGCCACTCCACGCCACCGGTTTGCTCTGCGATGCGCGTAGCTTCGTCATCAAAGACCGCGATAAATTCGCGCCCAATCACCTTGCGCTTAGTCTCAGGATCGGTAACTCCGGCTAACTTCTCCAGAAATCTTTCGCTCGAATCAACCGGCACCAGGTTCAGTCCTAACTTATCGCGCAAATTCTTTGTAACTTGCGCAAACTCGTTCTTGCGCAGAACGCCGTTATTCACGAAGACACAGGTAAGTTGATCCCCTATCGCCCGGTGCACCAGCACCGCAGCCACGGAAGAGTCCACCCCGCCTGAAAGGGCGCACAACACATGGCCTTTTCCTACCTTTTCCCGAATCGACGCCACCGTGGATTCGATAAAGTGCGCAGCCGTCCAGTCGCCGCGCGCGCCGCAAATGCCAAAGACAAAATTCTTCAGTAACTGCGGCCCCATCGGCGTGTGATGCACCTCAGGATGAAACTGCACCGCCCATATTTTCCGCTCTTCGTTCGCAATACCCGCGAGCGCGTTCGACGTCTTGGCGGTGCGATGAAATCCCTCCGGCAGCTCCAGCGCCTCATCCCCGTGACTCATCCACACCTGCAGGGTCGGAGGTAATCCGGCAAAGAGCGGCGTCTTGCCATCTTCGATAGTCACTTCAGCATGGCCATACTCGCGCTTGTCCGCCGAAACCACTTTGCCGCCGAGATGATAAGCAATGAACTGAAGTCCATAGCAGATACCCAGCACCGGCAATCCCAGCGAAAGAACCGCCGGATCGGCGTCCGGAGCGTCCGCGTCATACACCGACGAAGGCCCGCCCGAAAGGATAATCCCAATCGGCGCATACGCTTGAATTTCGGCAAGGGAAGCCGTGCAGGGCAGCACGGCAGAGAAGACATTCTGCTCACGAATACGGCGCGCAATTAACTGCGTATACTGCGAACCGAAGTCTAGGATAACGATGCTTTGGGTGTCCACTCCCTAGTGTGTCAGGATCAAGGCCAGCCTGACAAGAGCGCTCTCCTCCGTCAGTGGAAGCCGATCAAATCAAGCTGCCAGATCGGCGCTTCTATAGACTCGCCAAAAATCGACAAAGCTTTCCAGCCGCACCACATGAAAATAATCATTTGCCACAAGATATCCAACCGCGATCAGGACGTACAGAAAGTGCATAAAATCCTGCCCAAACTGGTCGCTGAAAGGCAGAGGCGCTGCCGAAAATACCATCGCAAGCACGATCAGCGCGATCTTCACGATAGCCATAACCAGGTTGACTTCAACCAGCTTCCCTGAGAACGTCTTGCCAAGGCGAAAACTTCGTTTCAATGCCTCGAATACCGAGCAGCCCTCAAGTCCGCAGATCAGCGGAGCCATCGCCAACGTCCAGCTCGTCACCGCCCACAAAACAAAACAACCCAGCGAAAGAAAGATCAACCAGCAAAGATATCCCACCAGGTCCGGCTCACTCGCTGAAGTAATGTGCGTACCCGCAGCCCAAGCCACTCCGCGATACCAAAGCCAGCAGCAGCCAAGCAGCGCCATCAGCCAAAGCCCCTGCAGCACAATCATGGCAGGAATCTTTTTCGTGAACCGAGGCCCCGGCCGCCCGTTCTCCAGTACATCCAGTCGGACCATCCTCGAGATCACAAGCGTTCGCCCGAACCCTGAAATAACCGCCCAGGCCGCAACTGCGGCTGGCACCAGCCAGCGCAGAACCTCAACCACCGCCGGATGATATCCCCCAGCCGCGTCCACAAGCAGCACCGATGACACCCAGGGATTCTGAAAGTTCAGCCGGTCGAGCCCCACCGACTCCGGCGGAATCCTCGCCAGAATTTGTTGCGCCTGCCCCCACAGCACCAGCAGAAACGGCGCCCCGAACAGCCATCGCCATCCAACCTCGATCGCCGTCAGAGAAGGATGCCGCCAGCAGAAGCTCATGTGGCTGACCAGTGTCTGAGTGGCGCGAATCCGAGCCCTCGCCTTACCGGCTTCGGGCACTACTTCACCACCAGGTTCACCAGCTTCGCCGGCACAATAATCACCTTCACCGGCGTCTTGCCGCCCAGCCACTCCAACACCTTCTCATCAGCAAGCGCAGCAGCCTCAAGCGCGCCCTTATCGGCATCCGCCGCGACCCGCACGATCGAGCGCAGCTTACCGTTCACCTGAACCGGAATCTCTATTTCATCTTCCTTCGCCAGTGCCGCATCCGAGGCCGGCCACGGAGTCCGCAGAACATCGCCCTCTTCGCCCAGTTCCTCCCACAATTCCGCCGCCAAATACGGCGCAAACGGAGCAATCAGCAACACCAGCGACCGCAGCGACTCCGCCACCACCGCCGCCGAAACCTCGCCCGAACCAAGCGCTGCCTCAGCGGCCGTAAGCTCGTTCACCAGTTCCATAATCGCGGCTATCGAAGTGTTGAAATGCCACCGTCCGGCAAAGTCCAGCGTGATCTTGGCAATCGTCTGGTGCAACTTGCGCAGTAATGCGAGCGAAACACCCGTCGGCGCCACATCCGCCTTACCTTTGGCCGTCAAAGCGACAGGCGCAAACCGACGCACAAGCCGATACACACGCGCCAAAAAGCGGCTGACCCCGGCAACACCATCTTCCTGCCAGTCGAGATCACGGTCCGGCGGAGCAGCAAACAGCGCATACATCCGCGTCGCGTCCGCCCCATATCGCGCCACCATGTCGTCAGGAGAAACCACATTCCCCTTCGACTTTGACATCTTGGCGCCGTCTTTGATCACCATCCCCTGCGTAAACAGCCGCGTCGCAGGCTCATCGTTGGTAATCATCCCAAGATCGCGCATCACCTTTGTGAAGAAACGCGAGTAAATCAGGTGCAGAATCGCATGCTCCACACCGCCAATGTACTGATCGATCGGAAACCAGTACTTCGCCACCGCCGAGTCAAATGGCGCACTCGAATTCTTCGCATCCGTGTAGCGATAGAAGTACCAGCTCGAATCGACAAACGTATCCATCGTGTCCGTCTCGCGCGTCGCCGGACCGTCACACTTCGGACACGTCGTATTCAGAAACTCAGGTACCTTGCCTAGCGGCGAACCACCTTCCTGGGTGATCGCAATCTGTTCCGGCAGCAGGACAGGCAATTGCTCGTCCGGGACCGGCACCAATCCATGCGCCGGGCAATTCACCATCGGAATCGGTGTGCCCCAATATCGCTGCCGGCTCACGCCCCAATCGCGCAGCCGAAAGGTCACTTTGGCCTCGCCAAAGCCGCCCTGCTTCGCTTCAATCTGAAGCGCACATTTGGCCTGCTCGCAGGTGAGGCCGTCGAAGTTGCCGGAATTCTGCAGCACTCCGTCTTCTGAATTGAAGGGCAAAGTGAACGTCTCTCCCGTATCCGAGACGGGACGAATCACCTGCCTGATCTTCAGCCCATATTTTTTGGCAAACTCAAAATCCCGGTCATCATGCCCCGGCACACTCATGATTGCGCCCGTGCCATACTCCATCAGAACGTAGTTCGCCACCCAGATCGGCACCCGCTCGCCGCAGTATGGATTGATCGCATACTTGCCGGTAAACACACCTTCTTTCGCAAGCGCGCCCAGGTTATCCGTCTCGCGCGCCACCTTCTGCTCATCAATCATGGCACTGATGCGGTACTCCACATCAGCATCATCTGCGGTCAGCACAGGCACAAGCGGATGCTCCGGCGCAAGCTGTACGCTCGTGGCGCCAAAGATCGTATCCACGCGTGTCGTGAAAACACGAATTTTCTCGCCCGGAAAATCCTCTACGTCAAAGTCGACTTCAGTCCCTTCGCTGCGTCCGATCCAGTTGCGCTGCATGGTCCGAACCTTCTCCGGCCACCCCGGCAGCTTGTCCAGCCCATCGAGCAATTCCTGTGCGTATTCAGTGATGCGGTAGAACCACTGCTCCAGATTGCGCTGCTCGACAATGTTGTCCTCATGCCGCCAGCAGCGGCCATCGATCACCTGCTCATTGGCCAGCACCGTCGCGCACAACGAACACCAATTGACTTTGGATTGTTTCCGGTACGCCAGCCCGCGCTCGTACATCCGCAAAAAGAACCACTGATTCCAGCGGTAATAATCCGGCAGGCAGGTCGTGATTTCGTTGGCCCAGTCATACGCGAATCCCAGGCGCTGCATCTGCCGCTTCATAGCGGCGATATTCTGCAGCGTCCATTCGCGCGGAGGCGTATTGTTTTTGAGCGCCGCGTTCTCCGCCGGGAGCCCAAAAGCATCCCACCCCATCGGATGCAGCACGTTATACCCCTGCATCCACATGTACCGCGCCAGCGCATCGCCAATGGAGTAGTTCCGCACATGCCCGATGTGCAACTGTCCGCTGGGATAGGGCAGCATCTCAAGCACGTAATATTTCGGCTTTTCCGTCGCCTGAGGCCCCGAAGCGGCCTCAACTGAATACATCGCGGGATTCGCCGCCCACTTCGCCTGCCATTTCGGCTCTATCGCCGCCGGCTCATAACGCAATTCTCTCTCTTCCGCCATAAGTCTATAGTTTAACTGGACACGCGAGCCGTATCCCCTGAGCGCGACACCAAAAGCAATGTACTGTATCTAAACCAGACGTGCTCCCGCCATCGCCTCAAGCACGGCAATCGGTGCGGAGCCAGGAATCACCATCGCCTCCGGATCGACGAGGAATGTCTGCTCAAGTGCGTATTGCCCCGCGACTACAGAATGCGGCACCGTCTCCGTATAGACCATCCAACTCGATCCCGGAGCAAACTGTATCTCTTCTTTTTTGCATTCGCTCTGAAAGGCCACATCTTCCTTCATGGAGTTATGCAGCTCGGTCATGAACCTATCGTAAGGAGTTCGCTTCCACTGCGGCACAAGAGAAGCCAACCCTGTAACCTGCGCAAGTCGCTTGCCGGTTCGGGCCACGGCGCCATCTGGCCGGGGCAATTCCAGTTTGCTCCGGGATCGAGTTGGATGGTCTATACGGAGACGGTGCCGCATTCTGTAGTCGCGGGGCAATACGCACTT